>Ga0154533_107_pt3 | contig 84261 bp, 90 predicted proteins | sample RifGroF1_FD_105676 | JGI IMG/M metagenome (GOLD analysis project Ga0154533, IMG submission 105676) | Flavobacteria bacterium GWF1_32_7 | reverse complement strand
CGGTGCTTTCATCTAACATAACCAAACGATATTCAATTGGTTTGTTGATTGCTTTATCTAAAGTGAAATCCAAGGTAATAACATCCCCTTCTTTTGCAGTGAATGTTGTTGTACTTGATGTTAAAACAGGTTTTACTTTGCTTCCTAAATCAGTATCGTCGTCATTACAAGCAGTTAGCATTACAATTGACGAAAAAAGGACACTTGTAAAAAGGAATCGTATGATATTTATTTTTTTCATAATGAATCGTTATTAAAGTTTAGTGTAAACTGCTGTAAAAGTTCTTCTCGCGGTACCGCTACTAAAACCTCTAATTGAGTAATACATGGTTATAGATTCTACTTCTCCAGTGACAGGATCAAGAGTTACAAACCCTGAGTCGCTATCACCTTCTACTAGATTAGAATAGTAATCTCCAAGAAATTGCTCTTCTATTTGTATAGATTGACAAACATCATTAAATACAAATCCATCTCTTGGAGCACCATCAGAAGTTAAATCTCCATTTCCATAAGGACCTGTTGATGAAGTTACATATTGTCCAATACCTATCTCTGTAATTACTTCACTTGGGAAATTATAAGTGGTATTGTTGTCAGTTCTTGTAACAACTAGGTCATAAGTACCAGCTAAGTTAGATTCACACTTGGCAATTGTTATTGTAATTTGTTTTTTATCATCAGAAATAACCGCTGCGTCCGAATTTGTTCCATCTAAATTAATTACAATTGTTTTTGGAGTATTTCCAGGAAGTACAGAAGGATCAACAGTAATTGGAATTTGCGTAAAATCAGAACCTGCTTCTAATATTGTAGAAGTCCCAGAAATGGTATAATCTGTTCCTTGAATTGCAGTACTGCTTGGGTCAATTGAAAATGAAATAACAATATCTTCATTTGACGGCGTTCCGTTAGCACCACCTATAAGGTTAATTTTTTCGTTGATTAAATAAGGCTCAGTATCTGCTCCAGTAAAAATGAACGAATTGAAACTTCTGCTGAAACCTACAACTCTAGCACCATTTCCTGTATTTTCTTCATCGTCTTTAACACACGATGTTATCATTAAAAGAGCGAATAACGCTAATGATAAAATTTTAATTTTTTTCATATTTCTTTTTTTTATTCGTTCCAAAATATTTTACTAGTAAATGCTTGTGCTTCTGTTTGTTGTGGAACATTTGCTGTGTTTCCTGCAATTTCAGAACTTGGATAAAGAAGACGAATTGGTCTTGAAGTTCCAGGAGCTACTGTAGATAATGGAACGTGAGCTGGGAAACCAGTTCTTGTGTTTTCAATCCAAGTTTCTGCACCATTAATTCCGTTTAAAGCAATCCATTTTTGGTTGATAATTGCTTCAATTTCATTTCCAGCAGAGCTATCCCAGCTTACAAGTGAAATAGATTGACTGTAATATGTAATAGCGTCTGATTCTGCTAAACCTAAGATTTTGTATGATTCTTTAATTCCACTTTCATATAAATCTTTAGCGGATCCTGTTAAATATCCTCTTTGTACAGCTTCTGCTTGTAATAAGAAACTTTCAGCGGCAGTAAATATAATTCCGTCTTGAGCTGAATTAATTAATAAACCAGGACCAATATGAGAAACAGGGTAGTTTGTAGAAGCTTCTAAAATATCGCCTTGTTGATGACCAGCATATGACCCGTTTGATGCTGCAGCATAGATACGGTTTCTTCTTGTGTCGTTTGTATTAGTCAAATATTCGATAGTGTATTTTGTAGCAGCTGTAGAGCTGTAATTGTTTACAAAAGCATCGTTCACGTTTAAAAATAATGATGCAAATCCATTTTGTTGATTAGTAGCTGCAGCATAACCAGGGTTAATAGTTATGTTGTCATTTGCTCCTAAAAATTCAGCACCATTTGCTTCCATTTCGTCAATTTTATCTTGAACATAAGTTCCAGATGCAGTTCTGCCAGATTCTCTCAATAAGATTCTAAGTTTAATTGTATTTGCGAATTTTTTCCATGTTTCCATGTCGCCGCCTAACATAACATCATTTCCGCCTGGGTTTAAGCTTCCAGCAGGAGCATCGTCAATAAGCGCAATTGCTTCGTCTAATTGAACAATTAAATTACGATAAATTGATAAATCATCATCGTATTCTGGAGTAAGATTTTCTCCACGAAGATGTGCTTGAGAATATGGGATATCACCATACAAATCTACTAAGTACTGAAAATAATACGATTTCATAATTTTAGCAATTGCTTTATAATTATCGTATTCTGCTCCTTCAGCATTTTGAATAAAAGTATAATTTGAAGTTCTTAACATTAAGTTTTCAAAAATACCAGAATAAAAATCAGAAGTTACGTTGTAGTTATGTTCATTAAAATAATAACTTGAGTTTGAAGCTCCAACATCTCTTGTCCAATTGTTCATCATAAGATTACCTAATTGGTTCATGTCTCTTGCCAATGTATTGTAAGTGTAAACTTGTGTAGCTGCAAGTACAATTGCTGGATCTATATTTTCAGATGTTGGATTGTTTGGGTCATCATTTACATCTAAAAAATCATCACACGAGTTTAGACTAGTAAGTACTACTAATCCAAAAGCGATATGTTTAAAAATATTTTTCATAGTATTTCTTAAAAAGTTAAGTTAAAGTTAATCCCGTAGGTTCTTGTTGGAGGTGCTTGATTTCCTGTACTAAGTCCAACATTGTTTCCTGTAGTGAATGAGAATTCAGGGTCAGTATAGTTTCTGTTTTCTTTTGGTAAAATCATGAAAACATTTCTAGCATTAATACCTACAGAGAAGCTGTCGATTCCAATTCTACTTAATAAATCTTTAGAGAAAGTATATGATAAAGCAATTTCTCTACATTTGAATGCAGTAGCGTCTAATACAAAGTTTTCATCAATTTCTCTATAAATTCCGGTGTAGTAATCTTGTCCTCCTGATGTTGTTATTGTATTGTTTTCTGTGTAAACTCCTGGTGAAGTTTCAATTACAGAGTTAGGGAAGATAAAAGGTTGTCTTCCGCCTTGAGCTGTAGCAATATCAGTTCCGTTTTGAATTAATCCGTCTTTAACTCCAGCGTAGAACACGTGTCCTGTTCTGTAATCAAATACTCCAGAAAGTTTGAAGTTTTTGTATGTTAATGAACTTGATAAACCTAAGATGTAATCTGGAGTTGTTTTTCCTAATTTTACATTGTTTGCTTTTAATGGGTCTCCAGAAGAGGCATCAATTACAACGTTTCCATTTTCATCTCTTTGGTAGCCTGTACCTACAATCATTGGAAATTGTTCACCTGCAATTGCTGCAATACCTGCAGTTCCTAAGTAGTCTCCAACAGCAACTTGAGTAGAAGTTTCTGTTACTTTGTCTACTGTGGTTTTTGGTGCACTATAACCAAAACGAATATCCCAAGTTAAATTATCATTTTTAATTGGAGTTAATCCTAAATCCAATTCAAGACCAGTAGATGTTGTTTCTCCTACGTTAATGGTAGCTACGTTAGCTCCTGAAGTGGTTGAAGGAGTAGTTTGAAGAATTTGGTCTGTGTTTTTTGAGCTATAGTAACTAGCATCAAACGTAATTCTTCTTCTGAAAAATTCTAAATTTAAATTAATTTCTTTAGAAATGTTGTTTTCATTTTTTAATTCACCATCAGTGATTTCTAAATTTTGTACAAATGAGTTGATTGTACTGTAAGGGAAACCTGCGCTAGCACCACTTAAAAAACGATCATTAATATCGTAAGGTCCTACGATAGCATTACCTACGTTTACTATACTTGCTGATATCTTAGCGTAAGTTAAAACGTCTCCTCCAAAGTTTTCAAAAGCTTTTGTTGGGATAAAAGAAACCCCTGCGCTACTGTAAAAGAAAGAATTATTGTTTTTGCTAAGTACAGAAGTCCAATCGTTTCTTCCTGTTAAATTAAGAAATAAATAATCTTTATATCCTAAATCAACATTTCCAAAAAAAGCATATCCTCTTTGTTGAGATTTAAAATCAAATGGGATTGCATTTCCAGTAATGTTTGAAATGTTGTATACGCCTGGAACTACTAATCTTTCTCCTCTAATTGAAGAAGCATTTGATTCTATATTGGTAATGTTATTACCAACGTTCGCTTTGAATGAAATGTCATTGGTAAGCATATAGTTAAAATTCAATAAGAAATCAGAATATATTCTTCTTGAATTACTGTTGTTAACACTATATGAAGAAACATAGTCAAAAGGAGAATCCCAATAAACTACTTCTGCTACGTAACCATTAAAGAAACTGTATCCGTTAAAAGAAGTTGTTCTAAAACTTGCTCTATAAGTTGCGTCAATGTTTTTGTTGATTTTATATCCAATTTCTCCAACACCTTCAATAGTTTGCCCTTTAGAGTCAACTCTTTCGTTTTTAAGTCTCCAGTACGGGCTTAATTCCCAATACGTCCAGTGGGTTGCATTGTTAGGATTTGAAAACGCTTCTACAGGTACATTAACTGGAACTTGAGTTAAAGAGTTATAAATAGAACCTTCTACTCCTCCAGCTGTATTTTGGTGACTTGTTGTGTAACGTAAATTTGCATTTAAACTCCACTTGTCGTTTGATTTACCAGCGCTAAAATTGAAATTGTTTTTCTTAAATGAATCTGTTGGGATAATCCCACTAGTTTCTTGATTTCCAATAGAAAGATTTACATAGCCATTTTCATCACCAGAGGAAACCGCGATAGAGTTTAACATGGTGGTTCCAGTGTTGAAAAATGGTTTGTAGTTGTCTTTAATGAAAGAGTAAGGCATTAATATTTGTTCTAAACCAGTTGGCTGTAGTGACCCATCTAATTCTGGTCCCCAACTAGTGTTTTCTGTAAAATCTTGCGCTCCTTGATATCCTTGACCAAATCTGTTTTGAAGTTTTGGTAACATAGAAACTTCTTCAAAAGTAACAGATGAGTTTAAGGCAATTTTAAATTTGTTTTCTTCTTTATTCCCTTTTTTAGTAGTAACGATAATTACTCCATTAGATCCTTGTGATCCATATAAAGCAGCACCGTTTGAACCTTTGATTACATTTATTGATTCAATGATTTCAGGGTTTAATTCTGAAAATGCGCCAGATGTAGAAATAACACCATTAATTACAATTAACGCTTCATTATTTCCAGAAATTGAACGGAAACCACGTAATTGAATTCTAGTGCTAGGGTTAACACCATTATTGATAGTGTTGATTTGTAAACCAGATACTTTTCCAACTAATCCAACGGCAGCATTAGTAGCTTTCGCTTGGTTTAGTTCGTCTGTTTTTACAACTTGTGATGCAGTTGTGATTTCGTCTGGTTTTCTTTTTATACCTAAGGCTGTAACTACAACTGATTCCAGCTCTGTTACATCCTCTTTCATTGTTATGTTGATTTTAGAAGATGATACAACAACTTCCTGTGGTAACATTCCAATAAACGAAAAAACAAGTATAGCTCCGTCATTTACTTTGATTTGATAGTTTCCATCAAAATCAGATTGAGTTCCGTTTTTTGTTCCTTTTTCAAGAATTGTTACTCCTGGAAGAGGCACTCCTCCTTCGTCAAGAATTGTTCCTGACACAGATTTTGCCTGAGCAAAAAATTGTTGACTTAACAACAGTGCTAAAAAGGTTAGTAATAAATTAATTTTTGATTTCATATTGGTTGATTTGAATTAGTGATTCAAAAATCAGAAATTTTTTATAACAAACCTAATATAATATTAACTTTTTTATAACATTTTTTGTACAAAATCAAAAATTTGTCTTAAAACTTATGTGAATAATTGAATTTGAAAGTTTTATCGCTTGTTCGCTCGTACTTCCATTAGCATAGACTAAATTGAATAATCCGTTTTTGGTAAACAACCCAAATCCGAAGCCTAAGCCTAAAAGTTTATCATCAATTGTTGCTGTTTTGTCTTGAAAATAACCATAATCGGTTATAGAGTGAATGTATAAATTTGGCGCTACCAAATAACGATATTCTGCCATAATTCCGCTAAAAACATTCGCTTGTAAACTATTTTCGTTAAAGCCTCTGATAGAATTGATACCTCCAAATCGAAACAATTCGTTAATTACATAATCGTCACTTTGTAAATAAAAAGTCTGATTTCTTATATAAATGCTGTTTTTTTGATTTAAATTAAAGTTGTAACTCAAATCCAATTGAGTAAAAAACTGACTTGTTTTTTTAGATGTAATGGTTCGATTACCTGTTCCTGCTTTTATGAAGACTTTTGTTTTTTCAGGAAAGATGAAATTTTCGTTGTCAAAATCGGTATATTCAAAACTCGTTGTTAAAAAAGTATTGGTAAAATCATTCAAACTAAACGAATTTGTATTTTGAATATCTACCGATGTAGTTTTTTGATAGCCAATATAAGCTTTGGTGTTGTACGAAAAATAGTAGCCCAAATTCAAATCAGTAACCGTGTTCTGAAAAGTAGAATCTTGTTTGAAAATTCTCAAATTGGCTTTAATTCCAATCTGTGTCTTAAAAATATAAGGTAATTCGGTTCCTAAATTGAACGAAGTCTGTCGGTTACCATCGTTTTTCCAATACAAATTAAATTTTTCACCCGTGTTTAGAATGTTTTGCAATTGTAAATCCAAATAACCGTTAAAAGTCAATTTGCTTTCATCATCGTTTGAAAACCCGATAAAACCATCAAATTTATTGGGTTTCGATTTTTCTAAATACACAAAAATCTTAGTGGAATCGGTTGTAAATAAAATTTCAGGATATTTCAACTGACTCACAAATTGCAGTTTGTCAAACTCGTCATTAATCTGTTTTAAATTATCCTGATTAAAAGTCGCTTTTTTTGCTTTTTTCGTAATTGCTTTTTTAATTCCTGCTGGAAATTTGTCGTAACCTACAATAACAATATCGGTAATATTTCTTTTCGAATTGAGTTTTAGTTGCAATTCAGAAAACAAATTATTGTCAACTTTTCGCTGATTAGTCAATTGCAAATTTGCCAAAGAGTATCCTTTCTTTTCTAACAAAGCAATTTTACTTTTCATAAAATTCTCAACTTCATTCGTAGCAATAACCAAAGAATCATTTTCTATTTGTAACAGCGATTTTTCTTCAGCAGAAAGATTACCTATATATATAGTGTTGTTCTTTATCGAATTTCCCAAATTGTATTTAAAAACAAAACTGCTGTCGTTTACCTTTTTTTGTTCCAAGAGTAACCAGTCAAAAAAACCTTGATTTGTTAATTTGCTTTCAAAACGTTTTTGTTCCTCTAAAAGTAAAGCAACCGAACTATGTTTAGATTCGTATTGCAAACTATCAATGGTTTTGTTTTCGATTTCAGAAGTTCCTTTTATGTTTAGATAGAAGTTTTGTCCCAATGAAAATTGGAAGCAAAAAAACAGAATAAAACCAAAAAGTAATTTCATAGCAGTAAAGAAACGAAAAAAAGTAAAATAAATTTTATATTCACTTTGTCATTCTGAACTTGTATCATAATCTAATGCAACAATTCAAGAGAATTTTTGTCTTTCATTTTTGTAACTCAATACCAATCAAAACACTACAAAAATCAAATCGCATTGAAAATTAATAAATTATGATTTGGAAAGTAAAAAATAATTCCTACATTTGCAACCCCGTAAAAAGCGGGAATTTTAAACAGTAAAAATTTTTAGTATTTAATTATGCCAACAATTCAACAATTAGTAAGAACAGGGAGAACCCAAATAACTAAGAAGAGTAAATCGGCTGCTTTAGATTCTTGTCCTCAAAGAAGAGGTGTGTGTACTCGTGTTTACACAACAACTCCTAAAAAACCAAACTCAGCAATGAGAAAGGTAGCTAGGGTTCGTTTAACAAACGGTAACGAGGTGAATGCATACATTCCTGGAGAAGGTCACAATCTACAAGAGCACTCGATAGTATTAGTTAGAGGTGGAAGAGTAAAAGATTTACCAGGTGTACGTTACCACATCGTACGTGGAGCATTAGACACTGCGGGTGTTGCAGGAAGAACACAACGTAGATCTAAGTATGGAGCAAAACGTCCAAAACCAGGACAAGCACCTGCACCAACTGGAAAGAAAAAGTAATTTAAAATCTTTTAAAGAAAAGACATGAGAAAAAGAGCGGCCAAAAAAAGACCACTTTTACCAGATCCAAAATTTAACGATCAGTTAGTAACACGTTTTGTAAACAACTTAATGTGGGATGGTAAAAAATCAACAGCTTTTAAAGTTTTCTATGATGCATTAGAAATCGTTGAAACTAAAAAGCAAGATGCAGAAAAATCTGCTTTAGAGATTTGGAAAGATGCATTAACAAATGTTATGCCTCACGTAGAAGTTCGTTCACGTAGAGTGGGTGGAGCTACATTCCAAATTCCAATGCAAATTCGTCCAGATAGAAAGATTTCTTATGCTATCAAATGGATGATTCTTTATGCAAGAAGAAGAAACGAAAAATCAATGGCAGGTAAATTAGCTTCTGAAATTTTAGCTGCGGCTAAAGAAGAAGGTGCTGCTGTTAAGAAAAGAATGGATACTCACAAAATGGCAGATGCTAATAAAGCATTCTCTCACTTTAGATTTTAATTCGTACAGAAATGGCTAGAGATTTAAAATATACAAGAAATATTGGAATTGCTGCTCACATTGATGCTGGTAAAACAACAACAACTGAGCGTATCTTATTCTACACAGGAAAATCACACAAAATTGGTGAAGTACACGATGGTGCTGCAACAATGGACTGGATGGCACAAGAGCAAGAAAGAGGTATTACAATTACTTCAGCTGCTACAACTTGTGAATGGAATTTCCCAACAGAGCAAGGTAAAGTATTGCCAGAAACATTACCATACCACTTTAATATTATCGATACACCGGGACACGTTGACTTTACAGTTGAGGTAAACCGTTCGTTACGTGTATTAGATGGTTTAGTATTCTTATTTAGTGCGGTTGATGGTGTTGAGCCTCAGTCTGAAACTAACTGGAGATTAGCTGACCAATATAGAGTTCCACGTATGGGATTCGTAAACAAAATGGACCGTCAAGGTTCTAACTTCTTAAATGTTTGTCAACAAGTTAGAGATATGTTAAAATCTAACGCTGTTGCAATTACTTTACCAATTGGTGAAGAAAATGACTTTAAAGGAGTTGTTGACTTAGTAAAAAACCAAGCTATTATTTGGCATGACGAAACTCAAGGGGCAACTTTTGATATCGTGCCTATTCCAGCTGATATGATTGACGAAGTAAAAGAGTATCGTTCAATTTTAATTGAAGAGATTGCTACTTACGACGAAAACTTGTTGGAAAAATACATGGAAGATGAAAACTCTATTACTGAGGAAGAAATCAATACAGCTTTAAGAGCTGCTACAATTGACATGGCTATTATTCCTATGATTGCTGGTTCTTCTTTCAAAAATAAAGGTGTTCAGTTCATGTTAGATGCAGTATGTAAATACTTACCATCTCCGATGGATAAAGAAGGTATTGAAGGAATTCACCCTGATGATGCTGATTTATTAGAAGAAGATCAAAAGAAAATTTTACGTCGTCCTGATCCAAAAGAGCCGTTCGCAGCTTTAGCATTTAAAATTGCTACTGACCCTTATGTTGGTCGTTTAGCTTTCTTCCGTGCTTATTCAGGTCGTTTAGATGCTGGTTCTTATATCTTGAACACTCGTTCTGGAAACAAAGAGCGTATATCTCGTATTTACCAAATGCATGCTAACAAACAAAATCCAATCGAATATATTGAGGCTGGAGATATTGGAGCTGCTGTAGGATTTAAAGATATCAAGACTGGAGATACAATGTGTGATGAAAAACACCCAATTATCCTTGAGTCAATGAAATTCCCTGATCCTGTAATTGGTATCGCAATTGAGCCAAAAACAAAAGCTGACGTAGATAAAATGGGTATGGCTTTAGCTAAATTAGCTGAAGAAGATCCAACATTTACAGTTAGAACTGATGAGGCTTCAGGTCAAACGATTATTTCAGGTATGGGTGAGTTACACTTAGACATCCTTGTAGATCGTATGAAACGTGAGTTTAAAGTTGAGGTTAACCAAGGTGAGCCACAAGTAGAATATAAAGAAGCGTTCACAAAATCAGCACAACACAGAGAAACTTACAAAAAGCAATCTGGAGGTCGTGGTAAATTTGGTGATATCGTATTCCGTTTAGAACCTGCTGATTTAGTAGACGGTAAAGCTCCTATGGGATTACAGTTTGTTAATGAAGTTAAAGGTGGTAACGTACCAAAAGAATATATTCCAGCTGTTGAAAAAGGTTTCAGAGAAGCTATGAAAGCAGGTCCTTTAGCAGGATATGCAGTAGATAGTTTAAAAGTAACTTTATTAGACGGATCTTTCCACCCTGTGGATTCTGATGCTCTTTCTTTCGAATTAGCTGCGAAAATGGGATATAAAGAAGTAGGTCGTGCTGCTGGTGCAGTTATTCTTGAGCCAATCATGAAAATCGAAGTTATTACTCCAGAAGAAAATATGGGTGATATCGTAGGTGACTTGAATCGTCGTAGAGGTCAAGTAAATGATATGGGTGACAGAAATGGTGCTAAAACTATCAAGGCAGATGTGCCTTTATCAGAAATGTTTGGTTATGTAACTACATTAAGAACATTATCATCAGGTAGAGCTACATCAACAATGGAGTTTTCACATTATGCAGAAACACCTTCTAATATTTCAGAAGCTGTAATCAAAAAAGCAAAAGGTAACGCTTAATTTTTAAGAAAATGAGTCAAAAAATCAGAATAAAATTAAAATCTTACGATCACATGTTGGTTGATAAATCAGCAGAGAAGATTGTAAAAACTGTAAAAAGTACAGGTGCAGTAGTAACGGGTCCAATTCCATTACCAACTCACAAAAAGATTTTTACTGTATTACGTTCTCCACACGTTAACAAGAAATCAAGAGAGCAGTTCGAATTAAGTTCATACAAGAGACTATTAGATATCTATAGTTCTTCTTCAAAAACTATCGATGCTTTAATGAAATTAGAATTACCTAGTGGTGTTGAAGTAGAAATCAAAGTATAATTGATTTAGATTGCAATCGCAATAACTATAAAAAAACCGTCAATGTTAATAGCATTACGGTTTTTTTCTTACCATATTTAGTGAGTGAAATTGCCTTTTTTGAAGGAAATTTCACTTAACTATTTATTTTTGCGATAATTAAAAAATAATTTATATATTTGCACCCTCAAAATGAGTAGTGTGCAAATACTATTTGTTGTATAAATAAGAGTTTAATTAATTAATTAGTTTAATATGTCTGGGTTAATCGGAAGAAAAATTGGCATGACTAGCATCTTTGATGAGAACGGGAAAAATATTCCTTGTACTGTAATCGAGTGTGGTCCATGCGTTGTTACCCAAGTCAGAACCAATGAAGTAGACGGATATTCTGCTATTCAGTTAGGTTTCGATGACAAAGCTGAAAAACGTTCTATTAAAGCTGAGTTAGGTCACTTTAAGAAAGCGGGAACAGCTGCAAAGAAAAAAGTCGTTGAATTCAAAGGTTTTGAACAGGAGTACAAATTAGGCGATGTAATCGCCGTTGACTTATTCGCTGAAGGTGAATTTGTTGATGTATTAGGAGTTTCTAAAGGAAAAGGATTCCAAGGGGTTGTTAAACGTCATGGTTTTGGCGGTGTTGGACAAGCGACACACGGTCAACATAACCGTTTAAGAGCACCAGGATCTGTAGGAGCGTCATCTTATCCATCTAGAGTATTCAAAGGAATGCGTATGGCTGGAAGAATGGGAGGAGATAATGTAACAGTACAAAACCTTAGAGTTTTAAAAGTGGTAGGTGAGAAAAATCTTTTAGTAATAAAAGGTTGTATTCCAGGTCACAAAAACTCTTATGTAATCATTCAGAAGTAATGGAAGTAAAAGTTTTAGATATCAACGGAAAAGAAACTGGAAGAAAAGTTCAACTTTCTGATTCAGTTTTCGCAATCGAGCCAAACAAACATGCTGTATATTTAGATGTAAAGCAATATTTGGCTAATCAAAGACAAGGAAACCACAAAGCTAAAGAAAGAGCTGAAGTTGCAGGAAGTACTCGTAAAATTAAAAAACAAAAAGGAACTGGTACTGCTCGTGCAGGATCTGCAAAAAATCCTTTGTTTAAAGGTGGAGGTACAGTTTTTGGACCAAGACCAAGAAGCTACTCATTCAAATTGAACAAAAACTTAAAAAGATTAGCTCGTAAATCAGCTTTATCTTTAAAAGTAAATGAGTCAAATTTAGTAGTAGTTGAAGATTTTACATTTGACACACCAAGCACTAAAAATTTCATTAACGTATTGAAGTCTTTAGGGTTAGATAATAAAAAATCTTTATTTGTGTTGGGCGATTCAAATAAAAATGTATATTTGTCGTCACGCAATTTAAAAGCGTCTAGCGTTGTAACTACTTCAGAATTAAGTACTTATGCAATTTTAAATGCAAAAAGTTTAGTTCTTTTAGAAGGTGCTGTAGACGGAATTGAAGCTAATTTAAGTAAATAATAAGATTATGAGTATCATAATTAAGCCTATTATAACTGAGAAAATAACTAAAGATGGTGAAATTTTTAACCGTTTTGGTTTTGTAGTTGCAAAAACTGCTAACAAAATTCAAATCAAAAATGCTATTGAAGCAGCTTTTGGTGTGAATGTAGTTGCAGTTAATACAATGAACTATAGAGCTGATAGAAGTGTTAAATATACTAAAAGTGGTTTAATCAGTGGGAAAACAAATGCTTACAAAAAAGCAATTGTACAAGTTCAAGAGGGAGAAACAATAGATTTTTATACTAATATCTAATAGAAAATGTCAGTTAGAAAATTAAAACCTATTACCCCGGGTCAGCGATTTAGAGTTGTTAATAGCTTTGACACTATTACAACTGATAAGCCGGAGCGTTCATTGATCGCACCGAAAAAAAACTCTGGAGGTAGAAATAGTCAAGGAAAAATGACCATGCGTTACACAGGCGGTGGTCACAAACAAAAGTATCGTATTATCGATTTTAAAAGAACTAAAGTTGGAATTCCAGCTACAGTTAAAACTATCGAGTATGATCCAAATCGTTCAGCTTTTATTTCATTATTATTTTATGCTGATGGAGCTAAAACTTACATCATTGCACAAAATGGATTACAAGTTGGACAAACTGTAGTTTCAGGTCCAGATGCGTCTCCAGAAATTGGAAATGCAATGCCTTTAAGTAAAATTCCTCTAGGAACTGTTATTTCGTGTATCGAATTAAGACCAGGTCAAGGAGCTGTAATCGCTCGTTCTGCAGGAACTTTCGCTCAGTTGATGGCAAGAGATGGAAAATATGCAACAATTAAAATGCCTTCAGGAGAAACAAGATTAATCTTGTTAACTTGTTCAGCTACTATTGGAGCAGTTTCTAACTCTGATCACCAATTAATCGTATCAGGTAAAGCTGGTAGATCAAGATGGTTAGGTAGAAGACCAAGAACAAGACCAGTAGCAATGAACCCAGTTGATCACCCTATGGGAGGTGGTGAAGGACGTTCATCTGGAGGTCATCCACGTTCAAGAAAAGGTTTACCTGCTAAAGGTTATAGAACTCGTTCTAAAGTTAACCCGAGTAATAAGTATATTGTAGAACGTAGAAAGAAATAATTAGATAGACATGGCACGTTCATTAAAAAAAGGACCATTTGTTCACTTTAAATTAGAGAAGAAAGTTCAAGAAAATATCGCAGGTGGTAATAAAGGTGTTGTTAAGACTTGGTCTAGAGCATCTATGATTACTCCAGATTTCGTTGGACAGACTATCGCAGTTCACAATGGTCGTCAGTTTGTACCAGTTTACGTTACAGAAAACATGGTAGGACACAAATTAGGAGAGTTTTCACCAACAAGATCTTTTAGAGGTCATGCTGGGGCTAAAAATAAAGGTAAAAAATAAGAAGCAATGGGAGTTCGTAAAAGAGAAGTTGCGGATGCAAGAAAAGAGGCTAACAAGTCTATTGCATTTGCTAAATTAAATAACTGTCCAACTTCACCTAGAAAAATGCGTTTAGTTGCAGATTTAGTAAGAGGTCAGAAAGTTGAACTAGCTCTTAATATTTTAAGATTTAGTCAAAAAGAAGCTTCAAGAAAATTAGAGAAATTGTTGTTATCTGCCATAAATAATTATGTACAGAAAAACGAAGATGCTAATTTAGAAGAAGCAGGCTTATTTGTAAAAACGATTACAGTTGATGGCGGAATGATGTTAAAAAGACTTCGTCCAGCACCACAAGGTCGTGCACACAGAATTAGAAAACGTTCTAATCACGTAACAATCGTGTTAGGATCAAATAATAACACACAAAGCAATTAATAAACAGTATGGGACAAAAGACAAATCCAATAGGAAATAGACTTGGTATCATCAGAGGGTGGGACTCAAACTGGTATGGTGGAAATGATTACGGTGATAAAATCGCTGAAGATTATAAAATCAGAAAGTATATCCATGCTCGTTTATCTAAAGCAAGTGTATCAAAAATAATTATCGAGAGAACTTTAAAACTTGTAACCGTTACTATCACTACTGCTAGACCTGGTATTATTATCGGAAAAGGTGGACAAGAGGTAGACAAGTTAAAAGAAGAACTTAAGAAAATTACTGACAAAGAAGTTCAAATCAACATCTTTGAAATTAAAAGACCTGAACTTGATGCTTATTTAGTAGCTACAAGTATCGCTCGTCAAATTGAAAGTAGAATTTCTTACAGACGTGCAATTAAAATGGCTATTGCTGCTGCAATGCGTATGAACGCAGAAGGTATCAAAGTACAAATTTCTGGTCGTTTGAATGGAGCTGAAATGGCACGTTCAGAAAACTTCAAAGAAGGTAGAATTCCTTTATCAACTTTCAGAGCTGATATTGATTATTCATTAGGTGAAGCACATACTACTTATGGTAGAATGGGTATCAAAGTATGGATAATGAAAGGTGAGGTTTATGGAAAAAGAGATCTTTCTCCGTTAGTAGGAATGGACAAACAAAAGTCTAAACCTTCAGGATCTTCTGCTCCAAAAAGAGATGGAAATAAACCAAACGCACGCAAAAGAAAGTAATTATTTAAACTAAAGAAAAATGTTACAGCCTAAAAGAACAAAATACCGTAAGGTACAGAAAGGTAGAATGAAAGGCGTTTCTCAAAGAGGACACGAGCTTTCAAATGGAATGTTTGGTATCAAATCTTTAGATTCTTCATTTATTACTTCTCGTCAAATTGAAGCAGCTCGTATCGCAGCAACACGTTTCATGAAAAGAGAAGGTCAATTATGGATCAAAATATTTCCAGATAAACCTATTACAAAGAAACCATTAGAAGTACGTATGGGTAAAGGTAAAGGTGCAGTTGAGTATTGGGCTGCAGTTGTTAAACCTGGTAAAATTATGTTTGAAGTTGGAGGAGTTCCTCTATCAGTTGCAAAAGAAGCTTTACGCTTAGCAGCTCAAAAACTTCCTGTTAAAACTAAGTTTATCGTTGCTAGAGATTTCGAAGCATAATCAAAATTTATTATGAAACAATCAGAAATTAAAAATCTATCTGCAGCTGAGTTACAAGAACAACTTAGTCAGTTAAAGAAAACGTATACCGACCTAAAAAATGCTCATGCAATTTCGCCAATCCAAAATCCTCTTCAATTAAGAGGTTTAAGAAGATCAGTTGCGAGATTACATACAGAGTTAACTAAAAGAGAGTTACAATAATTGTAGACTAGCTGAAAGATGGAAAAAAGAAATTTAAGAAAAGAGAGAATAGGTGTGGTGACTTCAAACAAAATGGAGAAATCTATTGTTGTGTCACAAACTACAAAAGTGAAACACCCATTATACGGTAAGTTCGTGTTAAAAACTAAAAAATACGTTGCACACGACGAAACAAACGATTGTAACATTGGAGATACAGTAAAGATCATGGAAACAAGACCTTTATCTAAATCAAAATGTTGGAGATTAGTTGAAATCATTGAAAGAGCTAAGTAATTATGGTACAACAAGAGTCAAGATTAAAAGTAGCAGATAATACGGGAGCTAAAGAAGTTTTAACTATCCGTGTTTTAGGAGGAACGAAACGTCGTTATGCCTCTGTTGGTGACAAAATTGTAGTTTCAATTAAAGATGCAACTCCAAACGGAAACGTTAAAAAAGGAGCGGTATCAACTGCAGTGGTTGTACGTACCAAAAAAGAAGTGAGAAGAGCTGATGGATCTTACATCCGTTTTGACGATAACGCATGTGTATTGTTAAACGCTGCAGGAGAAATGAGAGGAACTCGTGTTTTTGGTCCAGTTGCCAGAGAACTTCGTGAAAAACAATTCATGAAAATTGTATCATTAGCACCAGAAGTGCTTTAATTCTTATACAAATGATAAAGCTAAAAATAAAATCAGGAGATATCGTAAGAGTTATTGCTGGAGACCACAAAGGTTCTGAAGGTAAAATTGTACGTGTTCTTCGTGAGAAAAACAAAGCGATTGTTGAAGGAGTTAACATGGTTTCGAAACATACAAAACCAAGTGCAAAAAACCCTCAAGGAGGAATCGTTAAGAAAGAAGCTCCTATCCATGTGTCTAACTTGTCTTTAATTGACCCAAAGTCAAAAGAAGCAACTAAAGTTGGTTTCAAACAAGAAGGAGACAAGAAAGTGAGATTTTCAAAAAAATCTAATCAAGTACTATAGTTATGGCATATATTCCTAGACTAAAAGAAGAATATAAGAGCAGAGTAATTGCTGCTCTTACAGAAGAATTCGGTTACAAAAACGTAATGCAAGTTCCTAAACTTGAAAAAATCGTTGTAAGCCGTGGAGTTGGTGCAGCAGTATCTGACAAAAAGTTAGTAGACTACGCTGTTGAAGAGATGACAAAAATTACTGGGCAAAAAGCAGTTGCTACTATCTCTAAAAAAGACGTTGCGTCTTTCAAATTGAGAAAAGGTATGCCAATTGGTGCTAAAGTAACTTTACGTGGAGAAAGAATGTATGAATTCTTAGATAGATTGATTACTTCATCTTTACCACGTGTTAGAGATTTCAGCGGAATTAAATCTACTGGTTTTGACGGAAGAGGAAATTATAACTTAGGTGTACTTGAACAAATCATTTTCCCAGAAATTGATATTGATAAAGTAAACAAAATCTCAGGATTTGACATTACCTTCGTAACTTCTGCAGAAACAGACAAAGAAGCAAAAGCATTATTAGCGGAATTAGGATTACCTTTTAAAAAGAATTAAGACATGGCTAAAGAATCAATGAAAGCCCGTGAGGTGAAAAGAATTGCATTAGTAGAAAAGTATGCTGAGAAAAGAAAAGCTTTAAAAGAAGCTGGAGATTTCGAAGGATTACAAAAATTACCAAAAAATTCTTGTCCAGTTAGAGTACACAATCGTTGTAAATTAACAGGTAGACCAAGAGGGTATATGCGTCAGTTTGGTCTTTCACGTGTAACATTCCGTGAAATGGCTAATCAAGGATTAATTCCAGGTGTTAAAAAAGCATCTTGGTAATCTCGAAAAAAGTTATTACTTTTGCAATCCAATAAAAAAGTTTAATTGGTTAAAGGTTCAATCCGCTGAGGGCGGATTGAAAACCATAGCCGCAATTCTATACATATGTATACAGATCCAATTGCCGATTATCTTACGAGAGTTAGAAATGCAGTGAGAGCTAACCACAAAGTGGTTGAAATTCCAGCATCTAACATGAAAAAAGAAATCACAAAGATTTTATTCGATCAAGGATATATCTTAAGTTACAAATTTGAAGACAGCTCTGTTCAGGGTTCAATCAAAATTGCACTTAAATATGATAAAGACACGAAAGAGTCAGTTATCAAAGATATCCAAAGAATTAGTAAACCAGGTTTACGTAAATATGCAGGTTCATCTGACTTACCTAGAATCTTAAATGGTTTAGGTATTGCTATTGTTTCTACATCAAAAGGTTTGATGACAGGAAAACAAGCTAAGCAATTAAACGTTGGTGGCGAAGTTATTTGTTACGTATATTAATAAAAAGACGAGACAATGTCAAGAATAGGTAAAAATCCAATTGCAATTCCAGCAGGAGTAACTGTAGAAGTTAAAGAAGCTGTAGTTACAGTAAAAGGAAAATTAGGCGAGCTTACTCAAGAATTTTCTGATGTAACCGTTAAAATCGAAGATAACCAAGTTATCGTTGAGCGTTCATCAGATCATAAAGATGAGAGAGCGAAACACGGACTTTATCGTTCATTAATCAACAATATGATTGTTGGTGTTTCTGAAGGCTTTACAAAACAATTAGAATTAGTTGGAGTAGGATACAGAGCTTCTAATCAAGGTCAAAAACTTGATTTAGCTTTAGGATTCTCTCATAACATTGTTTTAGATGTTGTAAGTGAAGTTACTGTTGAAACAGTATCAGAAAAAGGTAAAAATCCGATAGTGAAATTATCATCATTCGACAAACAATTATTAGGTCAAGTAGCTGCGAAGATCAGAGGTTTCCGCAAACCTGAGCCATATAAAGGAAAAGGAGTTAAGTTTGTAGGAGAAGAACTAAGAAGAAAAGCAGGTAAATCAGCTTAAAAATTAAGACTATGTCATTAACGAAATCTGAAAGAAGACAAAGAATTAAGTTCAGAATCAGAAAGATTGTAAGCGGAACTGCTGCTCAACCAAGACTTTCTGTATTCAGAAGTAATAAAGAAATCTATGCGCAAATCATAGATGACGTAAACGGTACAACTTTAGTTGCTGCTTCATCGAGAGATAAAGAAGTTGCTCAAGGAACTGCTGTTGAAACTGCAAAAGCAGTTGGTAAATTAGTTGCTGAAAAAGCACTTAAAGCAGGTATTTCAACAATCTCTTTTGATAGAGGTGGGTATTTATACCATGGACGTGTGAAATCATTAGCTGAAGGAGCTAGAGAAGCTGGACTTAAATTCTAAGAAATTATGTATCATAATTATAAAAACGTAGAGATTGTAAAACCAGGAGGTCTTGAATTAAAAGACCGTTTGGTGAGTGTAAATCGTGTTACTAAAGTTACTAAAGGAGGTAGAGCATTTGGTTTCTCTGCTATCGTAGTAGTTGGTGATGAAAACGGTGTAGTTGGTCATGGATTAGGAAAATCTAAAGATGTTTCTGAAGCAATCGCTAAGGCGGTGGAAGATGCTAAGAAAAACTTAGTTAGAATTCCTTTACAGGGACAATCTGTTCCTCATGAGCAAAAAGGTAAATTTGGTGGTGCTAGAGTATTTTTAATGCCTGCTTCACACGGTACTGGAGTTATTGCTGGTGGTGCTGTTCGTGCGGTATTAGAATCTGTAGGTGTTCACGATGTATTATCTAAATCACAAGGTTCTTCAAACCCTCATAACGTAGTTAAAGCAACTTTTGATGCTTTATTACAAATGAGAAGCGCTTTAACGGTAGCTAAACAAAGAGGAGTATCTTTAGAAAAAGTATTCAAAGGTTAATCAACAGGAAATCATGGCAAAATTAAAAGTAAAACAAGTAAGAAGTAAAATCAATTGTCCTCTTGATCAAAAGAGAACTTTGGAAGCTTTAGGTCTTCGTAAAATGGGACAAGTTGTTGAGCATGATGCAAATCCTGCTATCCTTGGAATGGTAAATAAAGTTAAACACTTAGTTTCTGTAGAAGAAACTAAATAACACTATACAGTTATGAATTTAAGTAACTTACAACCAGCTGAAGGTTCTACGCACAATCAAAATAAAAGAGTAGGTAGAGGAGAAGGTTCTGGAAAAGGTGGTACCGCTGCACGTGGACACAAAGGAGCAAAATCTCGTTCTGGTTATTCTAAGAAAATTGGTTTTGAAGGTGGTCAAATGCCACTTCAAAGACGTGTGCCTAAGTTTGGTTTCAAGAACATTAATAGAGTAGAATATCAAGGTATCAATCTTGATTCGTTACAATTATTAGTAGATAACGGTGTGGTTACCGATACAGTAGATTTTACTGTGTTTGTAGATACTCGTTTAGCTACAAAAAATAGCTTAGTAAAGATTTTAGGAAGAGGTGAGCTAAAAACAAAACTTAAAGTAAGTGCTCACAAATTTACTGCATCTGCAAAAGCGGCTATCGAGGCTGCTGGTGGAGAAGCTGTAACTTTATAATCCTTTAGTAAAATGAAGAAATTTATAGATTCATTCATCAACGTTTGGAAAATCGAAGAGTTAAAAAATAGAATTTTATTAACTCTTGGATTATTATTAGTGTACCGTTTCGGTGCTCAAGTAACCCTTCCGGGGATTGATGCTACTAAATTGACAAATCTTACAAACCAAACTGATGAAGGTATTGGATGGTTAATTAATGTATTTACAGGAGGTGCGTTCTCGCAAGCTTCTGTATTTGCATTGGGTATCATGCCGTACATATCAGCTTCTATCGTAGTTCAATTAATGGGAATTGCGGTGCCATATTTACAAAAATTACAAAAAGACGGTGAAAGTGGTAGAAAGAAAATTAACCAAATTACAAGATGGTTAACAATCTTAATTACTCTAGTTCAAGGTCCTGGTTATATCTATAACTTGTACAGAACTTTACCAGGTGAAGCATTTATGTTAACTGGACCAACATTCATCTTCTCTTCAGTACTAATCTTAGTAACTGGAACTATTTTTGCAATGTGGTTAGGAGAAAAAATTACCGATAAAGGTATTGGTAATGGTATTTCTTTATTGATAATGGTAGGTATTATTGCAAGAATGCCACAAGCATTTATTCAAGAATTTTCATCTAGAACTTCTCAAGCAAATGGAGGTGTTATGATGATCGTAATCGAATTAATACTTTGGTTCTTGGTAATAATTGCATGTATTTTATTAGTAATGGCTGTAAGAAAAATTCCAGTACAGTATGCAAGACGTACAGTTTCTGGGGATTTTGAAGAAGACATGATGGGTGGTAACAGACAGTTTATCCCATTAAAACTAAATGCATCAGGTGTTATGCCGATCATTTTTGCGCAAGCTATTATGTTTATTCCTGCTGCTGTTTCTGGTTTGGCTAAAGAATCAGACACTGCACTTTCTATTGCAGGAATGTTCAACGATCCATTCGGTTTAGTATATAATATAGTTTTTGCTTTGTTAATCGTAATTTTTACGTACTTTTACACCGCAATTACTGTACCAACTAACAAGATGGCAGATGATTTAAAAAGAAGCGGAGGTTTTATACCAGGTGTTAAGCCAGGTGTAGAAACCGGAGATTACCTAGATAAAATTATGTCATTAATCACTTTTCCAGGATCATTATTTCTTGCTTTAGTAGCTGTGTTCCCAGCTGTTGCAGTAAGTTTACTTGGAGTACAAGGTGCTTGGGGTTATTTTTATGGTGGTACTTCTTTGCTAATCATGGTTGGAGTTGCAATAGACACTATTCAGCAAATAAATTCTTATTTATTGAATAAACACTATGATGGTTTGATGAAAAGTGGTAAAAATAGAAAAGCAGTAGCTTAATTTTTTATGGCAAAACAATCAGCAATAGAACAAGACGGAACAATCATTGAAGCATTATCAAATGCTATGTTCCGTGTAGAGTTAGAAAACGGACACATTGTAATTGCTCATATCTCTGGTAAAATGCGTATGCATTACATTAAATTGTTACCAGGCGACAAGGTAAAACTTGAAATGAGCCCTTATGATTTGTCTAAAGCAAGAATTACTTATAGATACTAAAGCTATTAAAATGAAAGTAAGAGCATCAGTTAAAAAGAGAAGTGCCGAGTGCATTATTGTACGTAGAAAAGGAAGATTATACGTTATTAACAAAAAGAATCCTAGATTTAAACAAAGACAAGGATAATTATGGCAAGAATTGCAGGGGTAGATATACCTAAACAAAAAAGAGGAATCATTGCTTTAACATACATATTTGGTATTGGTAGAAGCAGAGCTAAAGATATATTAGCTAAAGCTCAAGTGAGCGAAGACAAGAAAGTTCAAGATTGGAATGATGACGAGATCGGAGCAATTCGTGAAGCGGTATCTTATTTCAAAATTGAAGGAGAATTGCGTTCAGAAGTTCAATTAAACATCAAACGTTTAATGGACATCGGATGTCAAAGAGGAATTCGTCACAGAGCTGGACTTCCATTAAGAGGTCAAAGAACTAAAAACAACTCTAGAACTAGAAAAGGTAAGAGAAAAACTGTTGCTAACAAGAAAAAAGCAACTAAATAATAAGTAATAATATGGCTAAAGCAACAGCAAAAAAACGTAAAGTTATCGTTGAATCTTCGGGAGAAGCACATATTAATGCTACTTTTAACAACATCATCATCTCGTTAACAAACAAGAAAGGTGAAGTTATTTCTTGGTCTTCAGCTGGTAAAATGGGCTTTAGAGGTTCTAAAAAGAATACTCCTTATGCAGCTCAAATGGCAGCAGAAGATTGTAGTAAAGTAGCTCTTGAAGCTGGACTAAAGAAAGTAAAAGTTTATGTGAAAGGACCAGGAAACGGAAGAGAATCTGCAATCAGATCTATTCACAATTCTGGAGTTGAAGTTACAGAAATCATTGATGTAACTCCAATGCCACACAACGGATGTCGTCCTCCGAAAAGAAGAAGAGTATAATTTAAGTATAACACACAGGTAGGTTTAAAATTATCGAAGGATATAAGACCTGAATTCATAATTCCTACCTTTTTAATTTTTTAAAATGGCAAGATATACTGGTCCAAAAACTAAGATTGCTCGTAAATTTGGCGAAGCAATATTCGGAGAAGACAAAGCCTTCGAAAAAAGAAATTACCCTCCAGGGCAACATGGTTTAGCTAAAAAGAGAGGTAAAAAATCTGAATATGCTGTTCAGTTAATGGAAAAGCAAAAAGCTAAATATACTTACGGTATTTTAGAAAAACAATTCAGAAACTTATTCAAAAAAGCATCTGCTGCTTCTGGAGTAACAGGTGAAATCTTATTACAATTATGTGAAGCTCGTTTAGATAACGTAGTTTACAGAATGGGTGTAGCTCCTTCTCGTAGAGCAGCTCGTCAAATTGTATCTCACAGACATATCACTGTTAACGGTGAACTTGTTAATGTACCTTCTTACCACTTAAAAGCTGGTGATAAAGTTGCTGTACGTGAAAAATCAAAATCTCTTGAAGCTATCGAGCGTTCTTTAGCAAGTTCTTCTCAAGTTTATGAGTGGATTACATGGAATAATGATACTAAAGAAGGTACTTTTGTTTCTGTACCTCAAAGACTTCAGATTCCAGAAAATATTAAAGAACAACTAATCGTTGAGTTGTATAACAAATAATAATTGACTTTAGTCGAAAGTATGGCAATATTTAATTTTCAAAAGCCCGATAAAGTTATCATGATCGATTCTACAGATTTCGAAGGTAAATTTGAATTTAGACCTTTGGAACCTGGTTACGGATTGACTGTTGGTAATGCACTTAGAAGAGTTTTGCTTTCTTCTCTTGAAGGATATGCAATTACATCAGTAAGAATAGAAGGTGTAGAACATGAGTTCTCTACTATCTCTGGTGTGGTTGAAGATGTAACAGAAATTATCTTAAATCTTAAACAAGTACGTTTCAAACGTCAAATTGAAGATATCGATAACGAATCTGTTTCTATCGCTCTTTCTGGAAAAGATAAAATTACTGCAGGTGATTTTCAAAAATTCATCTCTGGTTTTCAAGTTTTAAATCCAGATTTAGTTATCTGTAATTTAGACAGCAAAACATCTATCAACATGGAACTTTCTATCGAAAAAGGTAGAGGATATGTTCCAGCTGAAGAGAACAAAAAATCAAACGCTCCAATAGGAACTATTTTTACAGATTCAATTTACACACCAGTAAAGAATGTAAAATATACTATTGAGAATTTCCGTGTGGAACAAAAAACAGATTACGAAAAATTAGTTTTTGAAATCATTACAGATGGTTCTATCCATCCTAAAGATGCATTAACTGAGGCAGCTAAGACGTTAATCCACCACTTTATGTTGTTCTCTGATGAAAGAATTACTCTTGAGGCAGATGAAATTGCTCAAACTGAGTCTTATGACGAAGAATCTCTTCACATGAGACAGTTATTGAAAACTAAATTAGTTGATATGGACTTATCTGTTAGAGCATTAAATTGTTTAAAAGCGGCTGAAGTTGATACATTAGGTGATTTAGTTTCTTTCAACAAGAACGACTTAATGAAGTTCCGTAATTTTGGTAAAAAATCATTAACTGAATTAGATGAGTTAGTGGCTAATAAAAACCTTACTTTCGGTATGGACTTAACTAAATACAAGTTAGATAAAGAATAATTGCTTCATATTTTGCGCTCCTAGAAGGGATTGATGCAAGATGAAGATAAATAAAACACGTCATGAGACACGGAAAAAAATTCAATCATTTAAGTAGACAAAAAGGACATAGAAGAGCTATGTTAGCTAATATGGCTTGTTCTTTAATCGAACATAAACGTATCAACACTACTGTTGCTAAAGCTAAAGCTTTAAAACAATTTGTTGAACCATTAGTTACAAAATCAAAAGAAGATACTACTCACAATCGTCGTACAGTTTTCGCTTATTTAAGAGATAAGTATGCTGTTACTGAATTGTTCAGAGAAGTTGCTGCTAAAGTTGGTGACCGTCCAGGAGGATACACTCGTATCATCAAGTTAGGTAACCGTTTAGGAGATAACGCTGACATGGCAATGATTGAATTAGTAGATTTCAACACCTTGTATAACGGTGGTAAAAAAGAAGTTAAGAAAACGACTCGTCGTGGAAAAGCTAAAAAAGCAGAAGGTACTCCTGAAGCTCCAGCAGCTGAAACTTCTGAAAATACTGAAGCTACAGAATAATCATGAAACCATTCATGTAAAAATAATAAGGATAGACTTTTTTAAGTTTATCCTTTTTTTTTGTTTTTATGGAATTAAAGATTTTCTAAAAACAACTTTTATAACTAAATTTGCAACCACAACAACACAACGCAATGAAATACAACAATCGTTCTAAAGCCGTTTTACTTCTTAAAGACGGTACTATTTTTCACGGAAAATCAATCGGAATTGAAGGTGTTACTTTTGGTGAAGTCGCTTTTAATACGGGAACAACTGGTTATCAAGAAATTTTTACAGATCCTTCTTATTTTGGACAAATCATGGTAACTACCAATGCGCACATTGGAAACTATGGTGTAAACGATAAGGAAGTTGAATCTGATTCAGTTAAAATTTCGGGATTGGTTTGTAAAAACTTTAGCTTTAATTATTCACGTGTAGATGCTACTGAAAGTTTGTTTGATTATTTAAGTAAACAAAATCTTATCGTAATTTCTGATGTGGATACAAGAGCATTAGTAAGTTATATTAGAGATAACGGAGCTATGAATGCGGTTATTTGTACAGATGGAACTCCAATCGAAGAATTAAAAGAAAAATTAGCGCAAGTTCCAGATATGAATGGTTTGGAATTAGCTTCACAAGTTTCTACTAAAGAACCTTATTTCTTTGGTGAAGCATCAGCAAAATATAAAATTTCTGCTTTAGATTTAGGAATAAAAACCAATATCCTTAGAAATTTAGCGAAGAGAGATTGCTACATCAAAGTTTTCCCATACAACGCTTCTTATGAAGATTTGAAAGCATTTAATCCTGATGGTTATTTCTTATCAAACGGCCCCGGTGATCCAGAACCATTAGAAACTGCTCAAGAAGTAGCGAAACAAATTTTAAACGAAAATAAACCATTATTCGGAATTTGTTTAGGTCACCAAATCATTGGTTTAGCCAATGGAATTTCAACTTACAAAATGTTCAACGGTCACCGTGGAATCAATCACCCAGTTAAAAATGTGATTACTGGAAAAGGTGAAATTACATCTCAAAATCACGGTTTTGCTATCGTAAGAGAAGAATTAGACAAACATCCTGATTTCGAATTAACACACGAACATTTGAATGATGGAACAGTGGCAGGAATGCGAATGAAATCTAAAAACTGTTTCTCAGTACAATATCACCCTGAAGCAAGTCCTGGACCTCACGATTCAAGTTATTTATTTGACCAATTTATCGAAAACATAAAAACTGCAACTAACTAAAACGTTATCGTTTATAAGTTTTTTGAGTTTTTCAATATCATTATAGTTTAAATTATAAATTTGTTATTATTCACAAGATAGTAACTTAAAAAAATATAAAATGAGTATAATTATCAAAGTTCACGCAAGACAAATTTTAGATTCGCGTGGAAATCCAACAATTGAAGTTGATGTAGTTACAGATAACGGAATTTTAGGAAGAGCAGCTGTACCAAGTGGTGCTTCAACTGGTGAACATGAAGCAGTTGAGCTTCGTGATGGCGGAAAGGCTTTCATGGGGAAAGGTGTTTTAAAAGCAGCTGAAAATGTAAATACAAAAATTGCTGAAGCGATTGTAGGAATGTCGGTTTTCGAACAAAATTTAATCGACAAAATGATGATTGAATTAGACGGAACAGCAAACAAATCAAACTTAGGTGCTAATGCCATTTTAGGTGTTTCTTTAGCGGTGGCAAAAGCGGCAGCTAACGAATTAGGAATGCCATTATATCGTTACGTTGGTGGTGTTTCTGCGAATACGTTACCAGTTCCAATGATGAATATTATCAACGGTGGTTCGCATTCTGATGCTCCAATTGCGTTCCAAGAATTTATGATTATGCCAGTTAAGGCAAAAGATTTCACTCACGCTATGCAAATGGGAACTGAAATTTTCCACAACTTGAAAAAAGTATTACACGATAGACATTTATCTACAGCAGTAGGTGATGAAGGTGGATTTGCTCCAAATTTAGCTGGTGGAACAGAAGACGCTTTAGATTCTATCAAATTAGCAGTTACAAATGCTGGTTATACTTTTGGTGATGATGTAATGATTGCTTTAGATTGTGCAGCTTCAGAATTTTATGTAAACGGAAAATACGATTACACTAAATTTGAAGGTGAAACAGGAAAAATAAGAACTTCTCAAGAGCAAGCGGAATATTTAGCAGAATTAGCAGCTAATTATCCAATTATTTCAATCGAAGACGGAATGTACGAAGACGATTGGGAAGGTTGGAAATTATTAACTGAAAAAATTGGTGATAAAGTACAATTAGTTGGGGATGATTTATTTGTAACGAATGTTGAAAGATTATCTCGCGGAATTAGTCAATCTATTGCGAATTCAATTTTGATTAAAGTAAACCAAATTGGTACTTTAACGGAAACAATTGCAGCGGTAAATATGGCACATAATGCTGGTTATACTTCAGTAATGTCGCACCGTTCTGGAGAAACAGAAGATAACACGATTGCTGATTTAGCTGTAGCTTTAAATTGCGGACAAATCAAAACCGGTTCGGCTTCTCGTTCAGATCGTATGGCAAAATACAATCAATTATTACGAATTGAAGAAGAATTAGCAGATGTGGCTTATTTTCCTGGCGTAAATGCTTTTAAAATAAAAAAATAACAATGTTATTGTCATGCTGAACTCGTTTCAGCATCTAAAAATACAACCCTTTCAGAATGTAAATTTTGAAAGGGTTTTTCATGTATATTATTTAACCATAAATTATAGATATTTTCTTTATTGTTTGATTATTATTTGTTAAATTCGCAATTCACATTAATTTTATCATAAAATACCATATAAATAATATGTCAAAAACTGCAATATTAGAGCTTGATGGCAAAAAGTATGAGTTTCCAGTAATTGTGGGAACTGAGAATGAGGTTGCTATCGACATCGACAAGTTACGTAGTGCTTCTGGTGCTATCACTATTGATCCAGGGTATAAAAACTCAGGTTCATGTACGAGTGAAATTACTTTCTTAGATGGTGAAGAAGGAATTTTACGTTATAGAGGATATTCAATCGAAGATTTAGCGGATAAAGCTGATTTCTTAGAAGTTTCTTATTTGTTGATTTTTGGAGAACTTCCAACAGCAGCACAATTAGAAAAATTCGAAAACGATATTCGTAAATATACATTGGTTAACGAGGAAATGAAGAACATCATTGATGGTTTTCCAAAAACGGCACATCCAATGGGTGTTTTAGCTTCGTTAACAAGTGCTTTAACTGCTTTTAATCCTAAGTCTGTGAACCCTCACAACGAAAAAGAAATGTATGAAGCAGTTTGTAAAACTATGGGTAAATTCTTAGTAATTGCTACATGGACTTACAGAAAAACAATGGGATATCCATTAAATTATTACGACAATACAAAAGGGTATGTTGAAAACTTCATGCGTTTAATGTTTGAATTACCAACAGGGCCATACAAAGCGGATCCAAAAGTTGTAGCTGCTTTAGATAAATTATTCATCTTACACGCAGATCACGAACAAAACTGTTCTACTTCTACAGTAAGAATTGTGGGTTCTTCTCATGCTGGTTTATTTGCTTCAATTTCTGCTGGAGTTTCTGCTCTTTGGGGACCACTTCACGGAGGAGCTAATCAAGCGGTTTTAGAAATGTTACAAGAAATCCATGATAATGGAGGTGATGTAGCTAAATTCGTTTTAAAAGCAAAAGATAAAGACGACCCGTTCCGTTTAATGGGATTCGGACACCGTGTTTATAAAAACTTTGATCCAAGAGCAACCATCATTAAAAAAGCAGCTGATGATGTATTAAATTCATTAGGAGTTGATGATCCATTATTAGATATTGCAAAACAATTAGAAAAAGTAGCTTTAGAAGATGAATATTTCAAATCAAGAAACTTGTATCCAAACGTAGATTTCTATTCAGGAATTATCTATCGTGCGATGGGAATCCCGGTTGAAATGTTTACCGTTTTATTTGCTATTGGTCGTTTGCCAGGTTGGATTGCTCAATGGAAAGAAATGAGAGTGAATAAAGAACCAATTGGTCGTCCAAGACAAGTCTACACAGGTTATACATTACGTCCTTTCAAAGAAGTAAAAGACAGATAATCATAAAAAAATCCCACTGAAAAGTGGGATTTTTGTTTGTATTAGTTTGAAATTTACTCAGCAGGTTTTTGTGCTTCCTCTTCTGTATTTCCTGTTAAATCGTCAACTTTATCTTCTACAGTTTCAGCTACATTTTGTAATGATTCTTTTAAGTTGTGTGCTTTTTCTTCTACCCAACCAGCAGCTTCTGCCGTTTTTTCTTTTGCAGTTTCTATTACATCAGCTACTTTTTCATTCACTTTTAATTCTTCTAACTTTTGAGACGCTTTTTCGGCTACATTTTCAACCGTTTCTTTTACGTCTTCAGCTACATCTGCAGCTTTTTCAGCAACATTTTCAGCTACATCGCTTAAGTTTTCTTTTGCTATTTCCGCTTTCTCTTTTGCTTTTCCAAAAAGAGAACTGAAAAAATTTGATAATCCCATGATAATTTGTTTTTATAGTTTTCTCAAATTTAATCATTTATGCGCAAATAGAATCAATTTGGTGTAAATTTATAACGATTGACTAATTAATATTCTCGTTTCCTTTTTCTATATTTGCCAAAAGCCATACGCTATGTTACAATTAAATGTAAAAAACGAAACTTCTCGATTAAGGGCAGTGGTGTTAGGAACCGCTGTTAGTAATGGTCCAACACCTACCATCGAAGAAGCTTATGATCCAAAATCATTAGAGCACATTAAAGCCGGAACCTATCCTGTTGAAGCCGATATGGTAAACGAAATGGAAGCTTTTAATAAAGTGTTCCAGAAATATGACGTAAAAGTCTTCAGACCTCAAATTATTGAAAATTATAACCAAATTTTCGCTAGAGATATCGGATTTGTAATCGATGATATTTTTATTAAAGCCAATATTTTGCCAGACAGAGAGCGTGAATTAGACGCTATTCAATACGTAATCGATCAAATTGATCCTAAAAAAGTAGTGCGTCCGCCAGAAGAAGTTCACATTGAAGGTGGTGATGTGATGCCTTGGAATGAATATATCTTCATTGGAACATACAAAGGTTCGGATTATAAAGATTACATTACGGCTAGAACTAATTGGCAAGGAGTGGATTATATTAAAGCTTTATTTCCAAATAAAATTGTGAAAGCATTCGACTTAGTGAAATCGAAAATTGAACCTCGTGATAATGCGTTGCATTTAGATTGCTGTTTTCAACCTGTTGGAACCAATAAAGGAATCATCTATAAAAGTGGTTTTCGTGAAGAAGCAGATTATATGTTTTTAGTGAATTTATTCGGAAAAGAAAATCTATTCCACATCGAAAGAGAAGAAATGTATCACATGAATTCAAATGTGTTTTCTATTGCTCCTGATGTTGTAGTTTCGGAAAAGAATTTCACCAGATTAAACAATTGGTTACGTGAAAACGGATTTACAGTAGAAGAAATCCCGTATGCCGAAATTGCTAAACAAGAAGGTTTATTGAGATGTTCAACTTTGCCATTAATTAGAGATTAAAAACATTGCTTCAAGTTTAATGTTCCAAGTTCTAAAACCTAAAACTTGAAACCTGACCCGAGGCTAAGCCGAACAGAACGAAGTTAAACCTGAAACTTCAAACAAAAATAAAACATGAATCAAACAACTAATTCCATATTGATGATTCGTCCGGTAGCATTCCGTATGAACGAACAAACAGCGGTGAATAATTACTACCAAAAAGTATTGGACAATTTAACACCAACTTCGGTTAATGCAAAAGCACAAGAAGAATTTGATACTTTCGTTCAAAAGTTGCGAATGATTGGATTAAATGTTGTTGTGGTTGAAGATACATTAAGTCCAGATACACCAGATAGTATTTTTCCAAACAACTGGATTTCATTTCATGAAAATGGAGATGTCGTTTTATATCCAATGTTTGCCGAAAATCGTCGGTTAGAAAGAAGAGAAGATGTTTTAGATACTTTAGAAGAAAAGGGATTTGTAATCAATGAGATTATGGATTACACTTCGGCTGAAGATGATGATATTTTCTTAGAAGGAACAGGAAGTATAGTTTTAGATAGAGCCAACGGAAAAGCGTATTGTGCTTTATCGCCAAGAGCTGATGAAGAATTATTTATCGAATTTTGTGAAGATTTCGAATTTACTCCTGTAATTTTTGAAGCTTTTCAAACGGTAAACGGAGAAAGAAAACACATTTATCATACCAACGTAATTATGTGTGTGGGTGAAACTTTTGCTGTTATTTGTGCCGATTGTATCGATGACAAAAAAGAACGCAAAATGGTGTTAGATAGCTTAAAAGGCGATGAAAAAGAAGTAATTCTAATCACTGAAGACCAAGTGAATAATTTCGCAGGAAATATGTTAGAAGTAAAAGGAACCGATGATAGAAGATATTTAATCATGAGTGCATCAGCACATCAAAGTTTGACTAAAAAGCAAATTGCACAATTAGAAGAACATGTTACAATTATCAGTTCAAGTTTAGATACAATTGAAGCTTGTGGTGGTGGTAGTGCGCGTTGTATGATGGCAGAAATTTTCTTACCACAAGAATAATCTTATTGTCACTTCAAGTGATCTTTAATAAAATAGAAATCCCAAATTCAGAATCAAATCAGAATTTGGGATTTTTTTATTTGGTAATATTTTTAATCATACCTCCAAAAATAAAAAAATGAAAAGGAACTAAACTGTACCAATATAGTCGCCCTAATAGTCCTTTAGGTCTAAAAGTTGCAATTTGATGGAGTTTGTTGTCGTTGTCAATTCTAAATTCCAACCAAGCTTCGCCAGGTAATCGCATTTCTGCATACAAAAGCAGTCGTTTTTCCTCTTTATTGGCTACTAAAACACGCCAAAAATCAAGAGCGTCTCCATTGTCTAAGTGGGTGGGATGCGTTCGGCCTCTTCTTAATCCAACACCGCCAAAAAGTTTGTCTAAAAAACCACGAATTTTCCACATCCAATTTCCATAATACCAACCTTTATCGCCACCAATAGACCAAATATTATCAAGTGTTTTTTCAATATTAGTCACTGTACTCATTTTATGATCTTTTAAACAACCATAAGTAGGAATTTGGATAAATTCTGAAAAGTTTTCTTTAAATCGGCTACTTACTAAGCTATCTTTCCAACTTGAAATCACAAGATTTTGTTCGATTTTCAAAAAAGCTAATTTGATAGCGTCTACGTAAGTGATAGGTTTAATTCCTAATGCTTTTTGAAGGTCATTATTTTGACATACAACTTCCATTTTCATACTGTCTACCAAGTTTACAGCTAATTTATAAGAAGTAGAAGTTACAAAATACAACCAATACGAAGAGAGTTTTGGTGACATCACTGGAAGCGTAAAAATCCAAAGTTTGATGCCTCTCGTTTTGGAATATAAAAGCATCATTTCTTTGTAGGTAATCACATTGGGACCACCAATATCGTAAGATTTATTATAATGTTCTTCTTTTAGTAAAACGCCTGTTAGATAGTGAATAACATCGCGAATAGCAATAGGTTGGCATTTAGTTAAAACCCATTTTGGAGTTACCATAACTGGTAATTTTTCACATAAATCGCGAATAATTTCAAAAGAGGAACTTCCTGAACCTACAATAATTCCTGCGCGAAGTACAGTGGTATTAAAATTACCTTCAAACAAAATATCTTCGACATTTTTTCTAGATTGCAAATGTTTGGAAAGTTCGGAGTTGTTGACAATTCCACTCAAATAGATGACTTGCTTAACACCAATTTCGTTCATGTATAAATTGAAATTATGTGCCGATTGTCCTTCCATAACGTCAAAGTCTGAAGTAGAAGAAGTCATAGAATGAATTAAATAATAAGCTACATCTATTTTTTCGGGAAGGTTTTCTAAATGAATAGGATGTAAAAAGTCAACTTCCCAAAGTATCACTTTTTCTAATGTTGCCTTATCTAATCCAAGTCGGTTTTTATCACGAACGCAACAAATTACTTCATGACCTTGAGATAAAAGTTCAGGGAGTAATCTTCGACCAACATAGCCGTTAGCACCAGTTAATAAAATTCGCATTTTTTATTAAAGGTACAAAAGGAAAATTTTAAATTCCTCTAACAATAGTTAAAATAGCACTAATAATGTATTGAATACCAATAGCAATCGTTAGGAAACCAATGATTCTAGAGATTGCTACGATTCCAGAAGAACCTAACATTTTAGCTAAAAAATGGGCACTTCGAAGGACTAAATAAATGGTGGCTGCAACAACTGTAATGGAAATCGTTGAAATTATAATTTCAGAGGTGGTGTTGTGTTCTTGATAATAAGCAATAAGTAATGAAATAGAGCCAGGTCCAGCTAGCATTGGCATTGCTAAAGGTGTAAGGGCAATGTGCGTTCTGTTTTGAACTTCTTTTTGAACTTTTTTATTGATTCCTTTGTTTTTACTGAAATTTCCATTTAATAATCCAAATCCAGAGCTCGTAATGATAATTCCACCTGCAATTCGCAACGCCGTAATGGTTATCCCAAAAAAACTCAATACATACTGACCAATAAAAAACGAAATTAACAAGATGATTAAAACGTTAATACTGGTGATTAAAGAAACTTTAGCTCTTTCGGCACTCGTATAACCTTCGGTTAAAGCAACGAAAATAGGAACCGTTCCAATTGGATTTAATACTGAGAATAAAGCGGCGAATAAATAAATGAATAATTCCATCGTAAAATTTTTACAAATATAGTACAAGGTAATTATTTTATTTTTGATTCAAAAAAAAATCTAGATTACTTTTAAGTTTAGAAAATGTAAGCTAAAACAATTAGTAAACATCTAGAGGAGAATAGTAGGCGTTTTTTTCTTTATCCATTTCTAGTTTGTTAATGAATTTTTGAACTCCTTTACTGTTTTTTGAGTAGTCAATAGAAATATAATGGTGGTCGATATGAAAGGTAATTGAGTTTCCAGGTTTAAATAGTACTAACTTGTAATAAGGGATAACTAAAGCATAAACGTCTAACCTTGATTGAAAACCAATAATAATCCCCTTTGGTCGCAATTCAATATTACAGAATTTCACAGTGTTATTTACATGTAATAAATCATAAATAGCAGCGCTGCATCGAGTGATGAATAATTTTGGAGAGCCTATTCCACCTTTTTTAAGGTTTTCAATTAGAGAATAAGATTTGCCTACTAATTCATTGATTTCTCTTTCAATTTTTGGGTCTTTGTATGAAATATTGTAAAGCATTTTTGTTTAAAATTACTTCAAATTTCTTTTTCAATTCAGACTTTAGCAAATTTTTATTATTTGTTTATTTATTCGTAACTTTAGCTTGTAAAATATAAAATCATGAAAACATTAGTTATTGGTGCGTCAACAAATAAAGAGCGTTATTCGTATAAAGCTATTCATAGTTTAGTAGATAAAAGTCATCAAGTGGTGGCAATTGGAGCCAAAAAAGGAATGGCATTTGATATTCCAATCGAAACAGAGAAACTAGATTTTCATGCGGTTGATACCGTGACTTTATATCTCAATTCAAAAGCACAACAAGACTATTACGACTATATTTTATCGTTAAAACCAAGACGCGTTATTTTTAATCCAGGAACTGAAAACCCAGATTTTTATAAAATATTACAAGCAAATAATATCCAGTATGAAGTAGCTTGTACTCTGGTGCTATTGGCAACCAATCAATATTAAAATTTAGTTTGACTTGTAGCAGGTTTGCTGATTACTAATAATCCAATAAATGTTATGATTCCGTTTACAATGATTAGTTCATTGTCAATTACGTAATCTCCAAAAAGAGCCGCTGAATTTTTGGCTAATAAAAAGCAAACTAATGGAGAAATTATACATACAATTGGAACTAATTTGTCATGTACAGTTTTCGATTTCATAAACAATCCAAAAGCGTACAATCCTAAAAGTGGTCCATAAGTGTAACTAGCAACTTTGAAAATCATAGTTACCACTGATTTATCGTTTAGTGAATTAAAAATGATTATCACTAAAAACATCAATAATGAAAATGCAACATGTACTAAATGACGTGTTCTAACTGTGTTAGGTTTGTTTTGGTTTTCTGCTTTATCCATTCCTAAGAAATCAACACAAAAAGAAGTGGTTAATGCGGTTAAAGCCGAATCAGTTGTAGCAAAAGTTGCAGCGGTCAATCCTAGTAAGAAAACAACTGCTGGAATAATATTCAAATGATTGAAAGCAATTTCAGGAAATAACAAATCCGTACGTTTTACACCATCTACCATTGGAACCGAAATACCATTTTTCTCGGCATATAAATAAAGTAAAGCACCAACGCTTAAAAAGAAAATGTTGATAATTACAAAAATTCCAGTAAACGTAAACATATTTTTTTGCGCTTCACCTATGTTTTTGCAGCTTAAATTCTTTTGCATTAAATCTTGATCTAATCCTACCATGGCAATGGTTACAAAGATTCCGCCTAAAATTTGTTTCACAACATAATTGCCTTTCAAATAATCTTCATAAAAGAAAACTTTAGAATAATTGCTGTTTTTTACAGCTTCAAAAGCTTCGGTAAAACTATAATCCAAGCTGTTACAAATAAAAATAATCGTTAAAAATACCGATGATACTAAGAAAAAGGTTTGTAAAGTATCGGTAATAATAATTGTTTTTAATCCACCACGATAAGTGTAAGCAAATATCAAAGCCAGTGAAATTAAAACCGTAACGGCAAACGGAACTTCAAAGTCGTCAAAAACAAAACGTTGCAACACAATCACCACTAAATACAAACGAAAAGCCGAACCAATAGTTCTACTTATTAAGAAAATGGTGGCTGCTGTTTTATAACTCACAACACCTAATCGTTGCTCAATGTAGCTGTAAATCGAAGTCAAGTTCATTCGATAATACAATGGAAGTAAAACGGTGGCAATGATGATAAAACCAATCGCATTTCCTAATACAAATTGGAAATATTTAAATTGTAAATCAGGATTACCGACTTCACCAGGTACTGAAATAAAAGTAACACCTGAGAGCGCTGTTCCAATCATACCAAAAGCAACTAAATACCATTTTGCGTTTTTATTCGCCTTAAAAAAAGCATCGTTACTGCTATCTTTTTTACTTACAAAATTGGATATAAGAATAAGGATTCCGAAATAAATAATGATAATGGCTAAAATAGTTCCTGAAGTCATAAGTTGGTTTTTATTTGTGCTAAAATAGAAATAAATGAGAATATAGAGGATAGAAAGTAGAAAAAAGAGAGAATGAAAAAAATCTTTTAATTTTAAAAGTTTCTATTTTCTAGAATCTATTTTCTTTTTTCAAAATTAACTACTTTTGCTAAATGGAATTGCCTTCAAAATTACTAGAAAATGCCGTTAACGAAATGTCTCAGTTACCAGGAATTGGTAAAAGAACGGCATTACGATTGGTTTTACATTTGTTAAAACAACCTTCAGAACAAACTGAACTATTGTCAGCGGCTTTAACTGCTATGCGTAATGATATTCAATACTGCAAAGAATGCAATACGATTTCAGATGCAGATGTTTGTGGAATTTGTTCCAATGCCTCCCGAGATAAATCAATTATTTGTGTGGTGGAAGATGTTCGCGATGTCATGGCATTAGAAAACACAGGTATGTTCAAAGGAGTTTATCATGTTTTAGGTGGTAAAATTTCGCCCATTGAGGGAGTTGGTCCTAGTCAATTGAAAATTACTTCCTTAGTTGAAAAAGTAAAAGAAGGAAATGTTGCTGAAATTATTTTTGCGCTAAGTTCCACCATGGAAGGTGATACGACCAATTTTTACATTTACAGACAAATCAAGGAATATGAAGTAAAGACTTCAACCATTGCAAGAGGAATTGCCGTTGGAGATGAACTCGAATATGCCGATGAAGTAACCTTAGGGCGAAGTTTGTTAAATAGAATTCCATTTGAAACTTCTATAAAGCCATATTGACAAAAATTTAATCAAAAATCAGGAATAACTTCGTTATTTTAATTGTAAAAACTATATTTGTTACCTAATTTAGTGTGGTTTGTGTTTTGTTTATAAAATGCAGACAGTATCAGTATAGCTTACTCATGAAAAAAATAGTTTTTTTAGCCTTATTTACAGCCTTACTTACTTCTTGTATTTCTACAAAAGATTTGACGTATTTGCAACCTAATGCTGCGTCGAAATCCGATTCTATAAAAGTTGCTCAAGAAGTTTCCAAGCCTTACAGAATTCAAACAAATGATATCTTAAGTGTCAATATTAAGGCTTTAGATCAAAAATTAGTAGAAATGTTTTCTACTTCTTCAGCTGGTTCGGTTCAGACACAACAATCTCCTCAAACATTATTTTTTAATGGATATACAGTTGATGATCATGGAAATATTAGGGTTCCTATTTTAGGAGAAGTTAATGTTTTAGGTTTTACTGCAGACGAAGTGAGACAAAAAATTGAAAAAAAATTACTAGAAGAATATTTTAGAAAAGAGGCTAATATTTTCGTTACTGTAAAATTAGCTGGATTACGATATACAATTAATGGAGAAATAGGTAGTCCAGGAGCAGGAGTGTTGTATCAAGACAGAGCTACTATTATGGAAGCAATTGCCAATTCAGGAGATATAACAACTACAGGTAACAGAAAAGAAGTGCAAATTATAAGAAAGTTTCCACATGGTTTTGAAACGTATAGTATTGATTTAACAAATGAAAATGCCTTAAGTTCACCTTACTTTTACATTCAGCCTAATGACTATATTATCATCAAGCCATTAAAACAAAAAACTTGGGGAACAGGAGTTACAGGAGTGCAGTCTGTAGCAACTATTATGACCGCTATTTCTTTAATTACAACATTATTGGTGTTGTCTAAAACATTGTAATTAAAATGCTAGATACTAAAGATTTTAATTTTTTCGAATCGCAAAATTCGTTTGATTTCAAGGGATTTCTTTTGAAAATTGTAGGGTATTGGAAATGGTTTGTTTTGTCTTTAATCATCACTTTTGTTTATGCATACAATGTAAATATTAGAAAGGAAAGCATTTATGGTATGGAATCACTCATAGTAGTGGAAGACCAAAACAATCCTTTTTTTACTTCAAATACGAGTTTAGTTTTTAATTGGGGGGGTACTTCAGATAAAGTGCAAACTATTATTACAACCTTGAAATCGCGTTCTCATAACGAAGTGGTGGTAGATAGATTGCAATATTATATTAAGTATTTAAAGGAAGGCGAATATTTTTATAAAGACGCCTATGGGGAGGCTCCTTTTTATGTAGAAATCGATAAAACAAATGGGCAGCTTTTTGGGCAATTGATAAAAATCAAGTTTATTTCCCCTTCTCAGTATAAATTAAGTGTTGATTTTGGTGAAGCAACATCTGCTAAATTAATGAAATACTCAGATTTGAGTGTAACACCTGTTAATGTTTCAGGAGGCGAATTTAGTAAGGTTTACAAAATTAATGAATCTGTCGATTTGCCATTTTTGAAATTAAAAGTAATCATAAAACCAGAGGCATTCGATTTTACAAATCAAGAATATTTCATTCGTTTTGATGATTTTAATAGCACTGTTGCTGCATACAGAGGAATTGACGTAAGTGCTGATGCAAAAGCACTTTCGGTTGTTCGTTTGCAAATGGAGGGACCTAATAAGTACAGACTTGTTGAGTACTTAAATACTACTGTTGATGTATTGAGGAAAATTCAGCTAGAAAGTAAAAATCAATTTGCTAATAATACAATTGCTTTCATTGATAGTACTTTGAGAGAAATGGAAGGGCAAATAAAAGAAGCAGAAAATGAATTAAAAGAGTTTAGAAGAGGTAAAAATATTTTTGAATTGGAAGAAGAAGGTGGTGGCGGACTTTTGAGTGCAAGATTATCAGGGTATGATGTAGAAAAAGATGCTATTAATAGAAAAATTGCCTACTATAATTTACTGAAAAATTATTTAGAAAAAACTACCGATTATTCAAAGCTTCCAGCACCAACAGTTGCAGGAATTGATGATCCAAATGTACTTGGAAATGTGGCAAAATTGATTCAATTATCTGCAGAGAGAGCAAATATGTCATATTCTGTAAAAAACAAGAAAATGTTTTCTGAGTTTGATGTAGAAATGGAATCAATTAAAAAAGTACTTCTAGAAAATATTGCAAGTGCAAAAAGTGCATTAAATTTAGATGCTTCTCTTATCAATAGAAATATAGCAAAGGCAGAAGGGGAAGCCAGTTTGTTGCCAGAAAACAAACAAGAGCATATTAAAATTACTAGAAAGTACAATCTAAAAGACAAAATATACAGCACCTTTTTAGAAAAAAGAAGCGAAGCAGAAATTGTAAAAGCAGCTAATATTTCGGATATAAATTTTCTAGATCCAGCAAAAGATGTTGGAGGTGGTTTGAGAGGTCCTAAAACAAGCATCAATTATATCTTGGCTGCGATGTTGGGCTTTTTAATTCCGTTACTTATTGTATTTGTAATTACATTGTTAGATAATAGTATTAATACAACTGACGATATTCAAAAATTAACAAATATTCCTTTAATTGGAGTAATTGGAAAGAAAAATACCGACAATAATTTATCAGTTTTCGAAAAACCAAAATCACCATTAGCGGAATCATTTAGAGCTATTCGTTCTTCGTTGCAGTTTATGTATAAAAAACAACAAAAAGAAGGTTCTAAGATTTTAATGGTAACATCTTCAGTCAGTGGTGAAGGAAAAACATTTTGTTCAATCAATTTAGCCACTGTTTTTGCATTAAGCGATAAGAAAACCGTAATTGTAGGTTTAGATTTAAGAAAGCCAAGAATTTTCGGAGACTTTAATATTGATAATATCACGGGAGTTGTAAATTATCTAATAGGTCAAAAAACAATTGATGAAGTAATTCAAAAAACACACATTACTAATTTAGATGTGATTCCTTCCGGACCTATTCCGCCAAATCCTTCTGAATTGTTAATGAGTGAAGCTATGGGTGAAATGATAGCAGAGCTGAAAACGAAATACGATTATATTGTTTTAGATACACCCCCCGTTGGATTAGTTTCAGATGCTTTAGAATTAGCTCATTTTTGCGATGCAACATTATATGTAACACGACAAGGGTATACTAAAAAAGGGATGCTAAGTGTGGTGAATGACAAGCATAAAAGAGGTGAACTACATAATATCAGTATCGTGTTTAATGGTTTTCAAAATAAAGCTAAATATGGCTATGGTTATGGATATGGCTATGGTTATGGTTACGGAGCTTATGGTGAAGCTTATCATGATGAGGTACAACCTAAATCAGGTTGGAGAAAAATATTAGATAAGTTTAAAAAAAATAGCTAAAATCGGCTTAAGCAAACTACATGACAAAAATTTCAAATAAAAAGATACTTATCACAGGTGGCGCAGGTTTTATCGGTTCTAATTTGTGTGGGTATTTTTTAGAACATAATGAAGTGGTTTGTTTGGATAATTTTTCAACAGGACATCGTCATAATATTGAACAATTTCTTTCCAATCCAAATTTTACTTTAATTGAAGGTGATATTAGAAATCTTGAAACTTGTGAAAAAGCGGTTTTAGGAATTGATTTTGTATTGCATCAAGCGGCTCTCGGAAGTGTACCCCGTTCAATTAATGATCCTATTACGACAAATGAAGTAAATGTTTCTGGTTTTTTGAATATGTTAACAGCATCAAGAAATGCTAATGTAAAACGATTCATCTACGCAGCTAGTTCTTCAACTTACGGCGATTCTGAAGCATTACCAAAAGTGGAAGATGTTATTGGAAAACCGCTTTCACCTTATGCTGTTACTAAATATGTAAACGAGTTATATGCTGATGTATTTAGTAAAACCTATGGAATGGAAACTATTGGATTGCGATATTTCAATGTTTTTGGAAGAAATCAAGACCCAAATGGTGCTTATGCCGCAGTAATTCCTAAATTTGTAGCCCAATTTCTAAATCATGAAAGTCCAGTAATTAATGGCGATGGAAATTTTTCTCGCGATTTTACTTACATAGATAACGTGATACAAATGAATGAGTTGGCAATGTTGACCGAAAATAAATCGGCAATAAACACGGTTTATAATACTGCTTTTGGAGAAAGAACCACTTTAAATGAGCTGGTTAATTCTTTAAGAGAGTTTTTATCAACCTATGATAATGAAATAGCTAATGTTCCCATTATTTATGGAGAAAATAGAGTAGGAGATATTCCTCACTCATTAGCAAGTATTGAAAAAGCAAAGAAACTACTAAATTACCAACCAAAGTTCTCAATGAGAGAAGGTTTGAAAGAAGCGGTAAATTGGTATTGGAATAATTTAAAAAAATAAATTTATACAATGATTACAAATATCTGTTGTATCGGTGCAGGATATGTTGGAGGGCCAACAATGGCCATTATTGCTCAAAAATGTCCACACATAAAAGTTACAGTTGTTGACTTAAATGAAAAAAGAATTGCTGCTTGGAATGATGCAGATGTGAATAATATTCCTATTTATGAACCTGGATTGAGTGACGTTGTTGCAGAAGCTCGTGGAAGAAATTTATTCTTTTCGACAGAAGTTGACAAAGCGATTGATGAAGCGCAAATGATTTTTATTTCTGTAAATACACCAACCAAAACCTACGGAGTAGGAAAAGGAATGGCTGCGGATTTGAAATATATTGAATTGTGTGCGCGACAAATTGCTCGTGTAGCAAAAAACGATAAAATTGTAGTTGAAAAATCAACTTTGCCAGTAAGAACTGCAAGTGCCATTAAAGATATTTTAGATAATACAGGAAATGGAGTTAACTTTCAAATTTTATCTAATCCAGAATTTTTAGCAGAAGGAACAGCAGTTGAAGATTTATTCGCACCAGATAGAGTTTTAATTGGTGGTGACACAACCGCTGAAGGTCAAAAAGCAATTCAACAATTGGTTGATGTATATGCAAATTGGGTTCCAAAAGATAAAATATTAACGACTAATGTTTGGTCTTCAGAATTATCAAAATTAACGGCGAATGCCTTTTTAGCACAACGTGTTTCTTCTATTAATGCCTTGAGCGAATTATGTGAGAAAACAGGTGCTGATGTAAATGAGGTAGCAAGAGCTATTGGAATGGATAGTAGAATTGGACCTAAATTCTTAAAAGCATCTGTTGGTTTTGGAGGTTCTTGTTTTCAAAAAGACATCTTGAATTTAGTTTACATTGCTAAATCATACGGATTAAATGAAGTGGCCGATTATTGGGAGCAAGTAATCATTATGAACGATCATCAAAAACGTCGTTTTGCCAAAAATATAATCAAAACCTTATACAATACAGTATCTGGTAAGAAAATAGCATTTTTAGGATGGGCTTTCAAAAAAGATACTAACGATACACGCGAATCAGCAGCTATTTATGTAGCAGATGATTTGTTAAGTGAACAAGCAACAGTAGTTGTATATGACCCTAAAGTAGGAGAAGAACAAATTCAATTTGATTTGAATTATTTAGAATCTCGTTCAGAAACAGATAACGCAAAAGGTGTTCAAGTTGTAACAAATGCTTACGATGCATGTAGTAATGCACATGCCATTGCAGTTTTAACAGAATGGGATGAGTTTAAAACATACGATTGGCAAAAAATATATGACAATATGTTAAAGCCAGCTTTTGTTTTTGATGGAAGAAATATATTGAATAAAGAAGAGTTAGAAAAAATTGGATTTATTTACCAAGGAATTGGGTCGAGGTAGTTGAGGTTTAGGGACGAGGAGACGAGTAGACTTTGGGGCTTGGAGATAGGGAGTTAAATAATAAGTTATGGCGAAAATTGCTACTCACAAAGATTTAAGAGTTTATCAATCGTCTTTTCGGGCGGCTATGGTTATTTATCAGTTATCTAAATCCTTTCCTGCGGAAGAAAAATTTTCCTTAACTGATCAAATTAGAAGAAGTTCTCGTTCTGTTTGTGCTAATTTAGCGGAGGCTTTTAGAAAAAGACGGTATCCTAAAAACTTTGTTTCCAAGCTTTCTGATTGTGAAGCTGAAGCTGCTGAAACTCATGTTTGGTTGGATTTTGCTCTTGCTTGTGAATATGTTACGATTGAAGATTACGAAAAATTATATAAAGAATACGATATGATACTAGGAATGTTAGTGAAGATGATTGTTGAACCTGAAAAATGGAATTTATAATGTCTCAAAATCACCCTATCACCCCGTCACCTCGTCTGGCTATTATCGGTTTAGGATATGTAGGTTTGCCTTTGGCACGACTTTTTGCTACTAAATATTCAGTCGTAGGATTTGATATTAATCAACAACGTATTTCTGAATTAAATCAAGGAATTGATGTAACATTAGAAGTGGAAGAAGAGTTATTAAAATCTGCTTTAGTTGATAAATCATCAAATGAAATCGGTTTATATTGTTCTAATCAATTAACCGATATTGCGGATTGCAATTATTACATAGTTACGGTTCCAACACCTGTAGATAAACATAATAAGCCTGATTTAACGCCTTTATATAAAGCAAGCGAAACCGTTGCTAAAGTGTTAAAAAAAGGTGATGTTGTAATTTATGAATCAACAGTTTATCCCGGAGTTACTGAAGAAGAATGTGTGCCTGTTTTAGAGAAAATATCAGGATTAAAATTCAACGAAGATTTTTTTGCAGGTTATTCTCCAGAAAGAATTAATCCAGGTGATAAAGAACATACCGTTGAAAAAATATTAAAAGTAACCGCTGGTTCTACTCCAGAAATTGGTAAAAAAGTTGACGCTTTATACAATAGTGTTATTACTGCAGGAACACATTTAGCTCCAACAATTAAAGTAGCAGAAGCGGCTAAAGTTATCGAAAATTCGCAACGTGATATTAATATTGCTTTTGTGAACGAATTAGCTAAAATTTTTAATTTATTAGGAATTAATACGCATGATGTTTTAACTGCAGCTGGAACTAAATGGAACTTCTTACCTTTCAAACCAGGTTTGGTTGGAGGTCATTGTATTGGTGTTGATCCTTATTATTTAGCTCAAAAAGCTTTAGAAGTAGGATATCACCCAGAAATTATTTTAGCGGGTCGTCGTATGAATGACAGTATGGGCGAGTATGTAGCTTCGCAAGTAGTGAAGACTTTAATTCGTAAAAACATCAAAGTAAACGGCGCAACTATTTTAATGTTGGGATTTACTTTTAAAGAAAATTGTCCTGATGTTCGCAATACCAAAATAGTTGATGTTGTTAAATCATTGGAAGAATACAGTACAAAAGTTACGATTTATGATCCTTGGGCAAATTCAGATGAGGTAAAACATGAATACGGTTTGACCTGTCATGCAACACTTGATTCTGATATTAAATATGATGCGGTTGTATTAGGTGTAGCTCACAATGAGTTTAAAATTTTGGATTTGGCTTCGCTGAAAAAAGAAAATGCAGTAGTTTATGATGTAAAAGGAGTTTTGGGAAGTCTTGCAGATGCTAAACTTTAGGATTAAAGTTTATAAATAGATAATGTCCGACCATAAAAAAATAGCTAAAAACGCTTTATTTCTCTACTTCCGTATGTTTTTAACTATGGTTGTTGGATTATATACTTCAAGATTAGTCCTTGAAGCATTAGGGATAATCGATTATGGTATATATGGATTAGTAGGCGGTATTGTAACTCTATTTTCTTTTTTAAATGCTGCTATGGCATCCTCCACGCAACGCTACTTGTCTTTTGATTTAGGTAAAGGCGATGAGGAACAGTTAAAAAAAACATTTAACGCCACCTTAAATATTCATTTTTTTGTAGCATTCTTAGTTTTTGTTTTGGCTGAAACTATTGGTTTATGGTTTGTGAATTATAAATTAAATATTCCATTAGAACGAATTAATGCTGCAAACTGGGTGTATCAGTTTTCTATTTTTACCTTAGTTATCAGTATAATTCAAGTGCCTTATAATGCATTATTATCAGCAAGAGAATATTTTGATGTTTTCGCTATTGTTAGTGTTTTACAGACAATATTGAAATTAGTAAGCGTATGGTTATTGTTCTATTTTACTAGTGATAGTTTGGTTACCTATGCGGTTTTAACATTTTTAGTTTCCTTGATTGTACATTTCTTTTACTACATATACTGCAAAAAACATTTTCCTGAGACTATTTATCAGTTTTACTTTAATAAAACTTATTACAAGGAACTTGTAAGCTATACAGGATGGAATATGTTTGGCAATTTGGGCTATTTATCCCAACAACAATTAAGTAATGTTTTATTAAATATTTTTTTTGGTCCAGTTGTAAATGCAGCTTATGGATTATCTTCTATGATTCAGGGTTTAATTTTAAGTTTTGTAAGTAATTTTCAAATGGCTTTAAATCCACAAATTGTTAAAAATTATGCCAAAGAAGATTATAAATCTTATTTGAATTTAATCTATGTGGGTTCTAAATTTTCTTTTTTTGGATTGCTAATAATTTTAGTGCCTATCTATTTTAATCTCGAATTTTTATTACGATTATGGCTTAATGATTTACCAGAATATACATTAGTTTTTACAAAGTTGTCGTTCCTATATATACTAATTGAATCCATTTCTAATATGTTAGATTATGGTGTACAAGCAACTTCTAAAATTAAATTCTTTAAAATAATATTAGGTGTTGTTTTATTCTTATCAGTTCCAATAATTTGGTATCTATTTAAGGAATACAAAAATCCATCATTAGTATATGTTGCTTTTATAAGTGTTGCGTTTGTTACTTATTTTATTCGAATTTTATTTTTAGAACAAATAGTAAATTTTAAAATATTAGATTTCTTTAAAAAAGTGCTAGTAAGACAGCTATTAGTTTCGTTGATTATATTTATTTACTTTTACTACCTGCCACCAAAAGACATAGTAACTTTTTATGAATTAGTAAAGACCTCCTTTTATTACAGTTCTATAGTTTTTATTATAATTTTCTTTTTTGGACTTAGTAAAAATGAAAGAAGCCTAATGCTGAGGTATGTTAAAAATAAAATGAAATAGGTATGCTAAACTTAAAAATAAATTATTCTTATAAAAAGTTAGATGCTAACTTATGGGATAATTCATCTAGTGCTACTTATTTTACTTCATCAAATTGGCACGACGTTGTTTTGTCTTTTTATCATGATACTTTTCTAACTAAAAGATTACATAAACCAGTATATTTTCAAGCAAGTTTTGATGATGGATCATGGATACTTGGCTTTTTTTTTGTTTCAAAAACGATTAAAGGAAAAACAATCACCTTTGGTCATTTATTAGGGCCTTCTGATTATTATGATTTGCTGTATTCGCCATCAATTACAAATGAGCAATTTCAGGTGTTTTTCAATCAAATTCAGCTTGATTTTAAAACTCGTACTATGCAATTTGTACATTTGAAAGCAACTTCCAAATGTTATCAAGCGATAGCTCAATTGCCATTGGTCATTTCTACTCCATTATCCTGCGTAGCTATATCTTTACCTGAAACGTATGAAGTTTATCATGCATCATTATCTAAAAGTGTTCGCCAAAACATTCGTACTGCGTATAATCGTTTGGAAAAAAGTAATCTTCACGTTCAATTAGAAATTTTTGAAAAAAGAGATCATGCCCAAATCAATTGGGAGCAGTTGAAACAACTCTATTCTTCAAGAAATGATTTTAGAAAAGAAAAAAAATATTGGAAATCCCAATTGTATTTCTGGTTAGATTATGGGTTCCAACACGAAAAAGATATGTTCGATTTTGAAACTATCCAAAAAACCGATTTTACATTAGCGGTATTAAAAATTAATCAGGAAATTGCGGCTTATTTTTTTGGATTTAAAATTGAAAAAAATATAGAAATCAACCGTGTCGTTATTAACGACGATTTCAAGTTCTTTTCGCCCGGTTTACTTTTATTTAATGAATATATTAAAAAGGAGATTTCACAATTAGAAGGTATAGATTTGACTGTTGGTGATGAAAAATATAAGTTTGATTTAGGTGGAAAACCACATATTATCTACAATTTAAAAGTATCGATATGAGAACACTTTATAACAAGATTTTAGGTAAAATTGATTATTTAAAAAGAGCCATCTATTTTTTTTATTGGAAAAGTGATGGGAAACAGAATAGTATTGAAAACGATAAATTTATTTTTTTTGAAATAAGTGATGCTTCCCAACTTTTTGATATCGATTCCAATAAGCAACAGGAATACAAGAAAAGATTAGAAGATGGTCACGTATTTTGTTGTTTAAAAGCAGGAGATTGCTTGTCTTCTTACGGATGGATTAATCCAACAAGTTCTCACTTTTTTGGAGAATTAAATTTAAAAACCAATTATCCCAATACGATTGAAGTATTGTATGATTTTTATACTTATGAGGATTATAGAGGGCAAGGTCTTTATCCATTACTGCTTCAAAAAATTTGTTTGAGGAATAATAAAACCAAAATAGGTTATGCTTTATCTGACAATCTAAGTAGTATGAAAGGTTTAAAGAAAGCTGATTTTAAATTATTAACAGTAATTAGAGGATATAATAAAGGAAGACTTGAAAGACTTTTAAAAAAAATATGAGTAAAATAATTATTAATGCGGATGATTTAGGTTGGTCTAGAGGAGTTAATCAAGGCATACTCAAGGCATATCGTTATGGTGTGGTAAATAGTTCTAGTTGGATAGTTACTACTCCGTATTTTTATGAAACTATTAAGTTAATTCAAGAGAACCAACTTGCAAACATTGGAATTCATATTAATTTGACAGAAGGCAAGCCTTTATTAAAAAATCATACCACTATAGTGGATGAAAAGGGTTCTTTTATTCGAAACTTGCATACTTTGGAGCACATTAATATGAAGGAATTTCGTGATGAAATTGAAGCTCAAATAGAAAAAGCATTAGCAACAGGTGTTTCAATTAATCATATGGATACCCATCATCACATACATGCTACTTCAAAGTTTAGAAAGGTTTTTATCTCATTTTCCAATCGATATCAATTGCCATTACGAAAGATAAACAACACGGTTATTAACCCTGTAAAAGTTCTTAAGTTTTATCTTGATACTAAGCAAGCAAAGTATTATACTTCTCATTTTTCAGCAGATTTTTTTGCTAGTGAGGCAACTTCACAAAATTTAATTCAAATCCTACAAAAGAATAAAGGAAGAAACATTGAAATCATGTGTCATCCTGGTTTTGCTGATGAAGAAAATGGAGATTACAATTTAGAACGCGAAAAAGAACTTGCGATTCTAACTTCTCCTGAAATGCTTACCTTTATCTCAAAATAATTGGTTAAATCGCAAGTGAAAATTTCTGTCGTCATACCGTGTTACAATATAGGTCAGTATCTTACTCGATGCATTGAAAGTGTACTGTCCCAAACGTATTCTCATTTGGAAGTAATTTTAATCGACGATGGCTCTACCGATTCAACTGCGGCCATAAGCCAATCTTTTGTAGTGCTTGATGCTAGAGTTCAGTATTTTTATCAAGAAAATTCAGGAGTAAGTGTTGCTCGAAATTTGGGTATTGAAAAAGCTTCGGGAACTAAAATAATGTTTTTAGATGCCGATGATTACATTACTTCAACAATGGTAGCTGATTTGGTTTTGGCTTTGCCTAATGATAACCAAAGACTACTTTCAATTTGTGGTATGTATCATGTTAAAAATGGAGTTACAACAAAAAATAGTGGTTTTTCTCGATTGGTAGCATTACAAAAGTCCCAAATTAACACGAACGAAATCCTAACCCTTTTTGAATATGAAAATTTAAGTTCTCCTTGTTGTAAGTTGTATGATTTGGAATTATTACACCAATATCAAATCCGTTTTCATGCTTCGATTACCTATCAAGAAGATTTGATTTTTAATTTGGATTATTTCAAACAGGTAGAAAGTATAATTATCGTTCCAAGTTTTCACTATTATTATATTGAACATCCCACTTCGTCTAGTATAAAGTATCACAAACAATTGTTTGCAGCATTACCCATTATTTATGACCAGTTAAAATCGTATCCCGATTTCAAAAATAGGGAAGATTATATCAAACGTTTTTTTCTTTTTCAAATTTTAAATAACTTAAACAATGCGCATCATTCCGATAGTGGTATGACTTTAAAGGAGCAATATCAAAGCGTTCGACAAATTTTAAATTCTGATATTTATGAATTTTGTCAGTCGGCTTTAAAAACAAATTCGGTTCATTTTTTACTGAAGTTTTTGATTACCTTTAAATGTTATTCTGGAATTGTATTGTTTTACAACAGCTATCGAGTACTAAAATGAAAAAGAAACGAATTGTAATTCTTATGAGCGCATTAAATGGTGGTGGAGCGGAAAAAGTTCTCATCGATTATTTGCGTAATTTAAATTACTCCAAGTATGAAGTTACACTTTGTTTAGTCATTAATGAAGGTGTTTATCTGAAAGATGTACCTAAAGAAGTTTCTTTGGGTTTTTTATATGCTAAATTCGCTCTTTTTCCTTACCGTTTAGAACATTGGTTGTCTAAGTTTTTGGGTTGGAATTATTTTCAGAAAAGACGTGTAGAAACGCTTTTTAAGAATCAAAAATTCGATGTCGTTATTTCGTTTATGGAAGGAATTCCGTTGAAGTTTCATAACTATTTTTTATCCAAAGCACCTAAACATCTTACATGGGTTCATACGGATTTATTTCACGATCATTACTCTTTAAGTTGTTTTAAAGATGCTGCTTCAGAACAAGCTTTGTATCAAAAAATGAATACAATTATTTTTGTTTCTGAGGAATCGAAAAAGCAATTTGAAAGGTTGTATGCTATTTCAAACAAAAAAGAAGTGATCTATAATATCATAGATAAAAAAAATATTTTGAGTCATTTGAATGAAATAATACCTGAAAAGCAAGAAGATAAAATTAACATCGTTGCTGTTGGTCGATTAGAAGTACAAAAGCGTTTTGATCGATTAATTGATGTTGCAAAATTGCTTAAAGAACATTCTTATTCTTTTCAAATTCAGATTATAGGTGAAGGAAGTTTGCGAGGTCAATTGGAACATCAAATAACAGAAAATAATGTTGCAGATTGTATTTCTTTGAAGGGCTTCGTTAAATCGCCTTATGCTTTAATGAATGAAAGCGATGTTGTGGTAATTTCTTCAGAAACCGAAGGGTTTTCTTTAGTAGTTGCCGAAGCACTTTGTTTGGGTAAGGCCATTGTAAGTACCGCAACGGCTGGTCCGATTGAATTGTTAGCCAACGGAGAATATGGAATTATTTGTAACCATACTGCTACTGCTTTGTTTGAAGCTTTACAATCTTTAATTAATGATAGTTCTAAATTAGAGAAATACCAAAAATTAGCTTTAGAGCGAAGTTTGATTTTTGATACCCAAAAGTCAATTGTTGCACTTGAAAATTGTATTGATAATGAATAAGAAAAAAATACTATTCATCATCAGCAACATGGAAAGTGGCGGCGTATCTAAAAGTATGAGCTCGCTATTAAATGTTATAGACACCAATCGATATGATGTAAGTGTTTTTATAACCAATCCAACAGGTGTTTTTATGGAATTGATTCCCAATACCATCAAGGTAATCGAAGATAAAAAAACACAGTATGTTTTTTCAGCCTTTCCTGAAAATTTGAAGTTATTGTTGAAAAATGGCTATTTTTTCTCTTTTTTCATGAGAATTCTAGTAGCTTTTTTGATGAAAATTAACCGAGGAATGGCAGGTTGGGTTTTGTCTCGAATGATTTTCAGAATAGAAGAAGAGTTTGATTTAGCCGTCGATTTTAATGGACAACATCAATTGTACTATTTGGTTGATTTTGTAAAAGCAAAAAAGAAAGTGAGTTTTTTTCATAGCGATTATACCCAATGGGATTATTACTACGCGATGGACAAGCGATATTATCCTAAAATGGATAAAATTTTTACTATATCGCCTACTTGTGTAGCTTCGTTACAAAAGTATTTCCCTCAAGTTCACGATAAAATTGAATTGTTTGAAAATATTTCTTCACCCCAACTCATTAATAGTTTATCTGAAGCTTTTTCAGTAGCGTTAGCCGAAAATTCCATTGTAACAATAGGGCATTTGTCTAAGAAAAAAGGTACGCCACTTGCTTTTGAAGTAGCTCGTGTTTTAAAAAGCGAGGGTTTTGTTTTTAAGTGGTATTTTATCGGTGAGAATAGTCAAGATCAAGATTATCAAGCCATCATAAAGCAATACGGAATTGAAAATGAAATTGTACTTTTAGGGTTGAAAGTAAATCCGTATCCGTATGTGAAAGCAACAAAAGTTATAGCACATTTATCTGAGTTTGAAGGAAGGTCTATTGCACTTGATGAAGCAAAAATTTTAGAGAAGCCAATCGTGGTTACTTCGTTTTCTACAGTATTAGATCAATTTCAACCGAATATTACTGCTACAATTTGTAACTTTGACGCTCAAGAAATTGCAACAGCAATAAAAGAATTGCTATTGAATCAAGAAGTAAGGAATCAGTATTCCTCAAATTTGAGATTACACAAGGTGGATACCACAAATGAAATTCAAAAAATATATCATTTATTAGCATAATTTGGAAAGCTATACATCACATGATTGGTTGTTATTTTGGGCTTACGGAAGTTTTGCCTTAGTGTTTTTATATAGTCTTCGTATAGTGCTAAACAAGCAAATAGCATTTAATACGGTTCCTTTTATTCCGTATCAATTTAATTACTTCATTTTATTTTTTGGTGCTTTATTTTTTGCCAACGAACCCATAGAAATTTATTCAGACAAATGGAATTATCAAAATATTTTCAATTCCATTATCGATAATAATACAACAAAGTTAATGAATACCGAAAGTGGATTTTATATCTACAACAAAATCATTGCTTTCTTCACAAATACTCCGGTTGTCTATTTTTTTATAACGGCTTTGATATACCTATCTGGCTATTTATATTTTATCCATAAAACTTTTGCTCCTGCTTATAGAAGCTTAGTTTTTGTTCTAATGATAGCTGCATTAGGGTTTTATGGGTATGGAACCAATACCATCAGACAAGGATTGGCATTATCCGTTTTCATGTTTTTCTTCATGGAAAAAAAAATAAGTTTGAAGTTAATCTTAGGTTCCTTGATTGCGATACTTCTTCATAAAAGTTTATTATTTGTTGTAGTGGTTAACTTTTTTGTAATTAAATACAATCGAAAAGATAGTTTTATACCTATTTGGATACTCTTTTTAGTTTTGTCAATTATTTTAGGCGATACATTTGTTAGTTTTTTTGGAGATTTTCTTATCGATTCAGACGCACGAATGAACAGTTATTTGAATGATGAATTTGAAAGTTATGAATCCGGTTTTAAAATTAATTTCTTAGTTTATTCCATATTGCCTATTTTATTTGGTTGGTACATTAAAAGAAAAGGTTTTGAAGATTCTTTTTTCGATAAAATATTTTCTTTGTATGTGCTATTAAATGCTTTTTGGCTTTTGGTTATTCGAGTGCCTTTTACAGATCGATTTGCTTATTTAAGTTGGTTTTTAATTCCATTTATTTTTATATATCCTTTTTCTAAAAATAAATCACTTCCCAATCAAAATTTTTGGATAGCTGGTTTAATGTTGGTTATAGCCTTTGTGAATTTATTAATATCAACCAAATGATAACGATTTTCACTCCTACATACAATCGAGCTCATTTGTTAGAGCGACTTTACAAAAGTTTATGTCATCAATCTATAAAAGATTTTGAATGGGTAATTGTAGATGATGGTAGTGTTGATCATACGGAAACAGTAATAGAAAGTTTTCAGCTTAAAAATCAAATTCCAATTCAGTTCTTCAAACAAGAAAATAGCGGAAAACACACAGCTATTAACAAAGGAGTGGCTATGGCTAAAGGAGAATTGTTTTTTATTGTAGACAGCGATGATTTTTTGCCCGAGCAAGCTATTGAAAACGTATATTTCTATTTTGATAAAATAAAAACGTTGCCAACAGTTGCTGGTGTTGCGGGTAGACGTATGTATGCTGATTTGTCAATTGTTGGAAATCAAGGTTTTGAGGAAATGATTAGTAATTCTATCGATATTCGTTACAAGCACAATGTTGCTGGAGATTTGGTAGAGGTTTTTAAAACAGAAGTACTAAAAAAATATCCATTTCCAGAAATTAAAGGAGAAAAGTTTTGTCCAGAAGCACTAGTTTGGAATCGAATAGCTCAAAATTATGATTTGCTTTTTTTTAATAAAGGAATCTATATCACCGAATATTTAGAAGGCGGTTTAACTTCTTCTATTGTGAAAATAAGAAGGCAGTCTCCTCAATTAAGCACACTTCATTATGCTGAATTGGAACGTCTTGCAATTCCTTTTCTTCAAAAGTTAAAGGCTAATGTTAATTTTTGGCGCTTTTCATTTAATTCAGCTGCATCTTTTTGGTCGCTATTCAAAAGAGTTTCTTTTATTAATTCTATCATTGGACTTCCTTTTGGATTTCTAATGTATGTTAATGATGGTAGGAAATTATGAGAGTTTTACAAATCATCAATTCATTAGGAACAGGCGGAGCAGAAAAATTATTGCTCGACACGATTCCGTTGTATCGTGCTCAAGGCATTGAAATGGATATTTTGTTACTTTGGGACAATGATACTATGTTTACTCGCGAACTTCAAAAAATGAATTGTTGTAAAATCCACATCATTAAGAAATCCAATCGTATTCAAGATATTTATAATCCGTTTGCTATTTTTAAGATAGCTAAACTTTTGAAACAATATGACTTGGCTCATGTTCATTTATTTCCGGCACAATATTACGTTTTTTTTGCTAATTTATGGAATGGCAGAAAAACCAAACTTGTGTTTACTGAACACAGTACATATAACAAGCGAATGGCTACTCCAATACTCAATATCTTAGATAGGTTAACCTATTGCTTTTATGATAAAATAGTTTCCATATCAAAAGATGTTTCATTAGCATTAGAAAAGCATATTCCAACACAAAAACAAAAAATCATATTGATTGAAAACGGAGTAAATCTTGAAAAGATTGAAAATGCTAGTCTAATTTCAAAAAATGAAATTCATCCCAATTTATCCGATCCCGATTTTGTTTTATGCCAAGTTTCGGCTTTTAGAGCTGGCAAAGATCAATTGACATTGATAAAATCATTGCAATATTTAGAAGAAAAATTTAAAATTGTTTTGGTAGGAGATGGAAGTGAAAGCGAGAAAGAAAAAATTATCGAATGTATAAAGCATTTAAAATTAGAAGACAGAGTTTTTTTATTAGGGATAAAAAGTAATATTTACAGTATTATAAAAAGTGTAGATATCAATATATTATCTTCAAAATTTGAAGGATTGTCTATTTCTTCAATTGAAGGTATGGCTTCTGGCAAACCTTTCATAGCTTCAAATGCTCCAGGTTTAGCTGAAATAGTCAAAGGATATGGTGTTTTATTTGAAATAGGTAATCAAAAAGAATTAGCACAACACATAGCAGCCTTGTCTATTGATTCGTCTTATTACCAATCGGTTGTTCGTAGTTGTAAGCTTCGAGCGGCTGAATTTGATAGCGCTAAAATGGTAGCGCAACATATTCAATTATACAAAGAAACATATGGCAGCAAATAAAATAATTAGAACCGCAACCGTTGCCATGTCTTTGAATATTTTATTAAAAGGACAGCTGCGTTATTTGAATCAGTTTTTTGATGTTCTTGCTGTTTCGGGTTATGATGCCGATTTAGAAACAGTTAAAAACAGGGAAGGGGTTTCAATTGTTTCAGTTGCCATGAAGCGTTCTATTGCGCCTTTTCAAGATTTGATTTCTTTGTATAGATTGTATAAATTGTTCAAAAAAGAGCGACCAACAATTGTACATTCCATTACACCAAAGGCAGGATTATTATCTATGGTTGCTGCTAAATATGCTAATGTACCCGTGAGGATTCATATGTTTACAGGTTTGGTTTTTCCTGCTAAAAAAGGACTTTTTCAAAAATTATTAATTCTAATGGACAAAGTTTTGTGCTGGCACGCTACTCATATTATTCCAGAAGGAGCTGGAGTGAAACAGGATTTGTTAGATTATAAGATTACAAACAAACCGCTAGAAGTGATTGCAAATGGCAATGTAAATGGTATCGATACGACTTTTTTTAATTCTAATACCATTTCAGAGCAACAGCAACAAAACTTAAGAAATGAATTGGGAATTGATTCTTCTGATTTTGTATTTGTTTTTATTGGTCGATTAGTTGCAGATAAAGGGATTAATGAATTAGTTCGAGCTTTTCTTTCGCTAGCAATACCAAATTGCAAACTGCTTTTAGTTGGACCGTATGAAACGGAAGATCCGTTACAACCTGAAACTTTAAAAGCAATCCAGCAAAATGATTCTATTTTGTCTGTTGGGTTTCAACATGACGTTCGCCCTTACTTAGTGATAAGCGATTGTCTGGTTTTTCCTAGTTACCGTGAAGGTTTTCCAAATGTTGTGATGCAAGCTGGAGCCATGGGCTTACCCAGTATTGTAACCGATATTAATGGAAGTAATGAAATTATTATAGAAGGGCTTAACGGAACTATTGTGCCCGCCAAGAATGTAACTGCTTTATCGAATGCCATGATTCGTATAAAAGTGGATGAAACTTGGAGAAACCAATTACAATCAAACGCCAGGTCTTCAATTATCTCTCGATATGAGCAAGAGATGGTATGGGAAGCACTTTTGATAAAATACAAGGAATTTTTAAAAGTACAATAGTGTTATTGCCTTATTAAAAATTTGCAGCTGTATATTGTATAGGACAATCGTCGTTTTACCATTTTTTTTCAATATTTTTACCGTCTCAAATTAGCAAACCAACCTGTAATGTACAGCACTTTTTTTAAGCCTTTATTAGATTTTATTTCGGCCTTATTGGGTTTGCTTTTGTTTAGTCCTATTTTTGTGTTTATCACTGTTGCGCTTTTTTTTGCTAATCATGGGAAACCCTTTTTTCTTCAAAGACGACCTGGAAAAAATGGAGCAATTTTTACTATCATCAAGTTTAAAACAATGAATGATAAGAAAGATAAAAAAGGCAATTTGCTGTCTGATGCTGAACGATTAACGGCTATTGGAAAATTTGTTAGAAAAACATCCTTAGATGAAATTCCGCAGTTATTCAATGTTTTGAAAGGGGATATGAGTTTGGTAGGGCCAAGACCTTTATTAACACAATACATGCATTTGTATTCGCCCTATCAAAATCGGCGTCACGAAGTGAAACCTGGGATTACGGGTTGGGCACAAGTAAACGGACGCAATGCCATTGATTGGGAAACCAAGTTTGAATTGGATGTGTATTATGTAGAAAACATTTCTTTTACATTGGATGTGAAAATCTTATTAAAAACGGTAAAAAAGATTCTAATCAAAGAAGGGATAAATGCTCAAAATTCAGCTACGATAGAGCCATTTAGTGGAACAACTTCTGTTTATGTTTTTGGAGCTGGTGGTCATGGAAAAGTAGTTTTAGATGTGCTTTTATCGGAAAATAAATATGTTGTCAAAGGGATTTTGGATGATGGGCCAAAATCAGATGCTTTGTTTGGAATCCCCGTCAAGAAAAATTTTAATAGGCAAAAATTGCAGGCTCGAAATTGTATTGTTGCTATTGGCGATAATGCCATTCGAAAAAAAATAGTTACCACATTAGATACCAATTTTATTATGACCATTCATCCCAATGCTATTGTGTCCAAATTTGCCAAGATTGGACCTGGAACTCAAATTATGGCAGCAGCAGTTATAAATTCAGAAGCTGTAATTGGAAATCATTGTATTATTAACACAGGTGCTATTGTAGAGCACGAATGTAAGTTAGAAAATTATGTGCATGTGGCACCAAATGCTTGTTTGGGCGGGAATGTTACGGTGGGCGAAAAAACGTTAATAGGAATAGGTGCTACTGTTATACCCAACATCACTATTGGAAAGAATGTTACTGTTGGAGCAGGTTCTGTAGTGTTGCAAGATATTCCAGATAATGCAGTTGTAGTTGGTGTTCCAGCAAAAATTATTAAATATCAAGATTAGAACTAAAATGAACGAGAAAATATGGCTTTCTTCTCCTCATATGGGTGGGACAGAGCAAAAATACATACAAGAAGCTTTTGAAACCAATTGGGTAGCGCCTTTGGGACCAAATGTTAATGGTTTTGAGTCCGACTTGGAAAACTTTTTGAATACTGATGTTCGTGTTGCTGCCTTGAGTTCAGGAACAGCGGCATTGCATTTAGGACTTATTTTATTGGGAGTACAACAAGGTGATGAGGTTATTTGTCAATCGATGACTTTTTCAGCAACGGTAAATCCTATAGTGTATTTGGGAGCCACTCCAATTTTTATTGATAGCGAGTTGGATACTTGGAATATGTGTCCGATTACATTAGAAGTAGCTATTCAAGATAGAATCGCAAAAGGAAAGAAGCCAAAAGCAATCATTCCTGTTCATTTGTACGGAATGCCAGCAAAAATGGACGAAATTATTGCGATTGCTAATCGTTATGAAATTCCAGTTTTAGAAGATAGTGCAGAAGCCTTAGGAAGTACATACAAAGGTCAAAAATGTGGCACATTCGGAAGTTTAGCTGCCTTATCGTTTAACGGAAATAAGATTATTACCACTTCTGGAGGTGGCGCTTTGGTAACAAAATCAGAAGTTTTAAAAGAGAAAGCAATTTTTTTCGCCACTCAAGCAAGAGATGCCGCACCGCATTATCAGCACAGTGAAATTGGTTACAATTATAGATTAAGTAATATTGCTGCTGGCATTGGTCGCGGTCAAATGGAAGTTCTAGAACAACACGTGGATGTAAGAAGAAAGTGGAATCAACGTTATCAAGATTTTTTTGCAACGATTCCAAACGTTACTGTTTTGAAAGAACCTTCAAATGATTTTTATTCGAATCATTGGTTAACAGCAATTGTTTTAGCATCTTTTGAGCAACGAGAAGCATTGCGATTGGAATTTGAATCTCAAAATATAGAAACTCGCCCTTTATGGAAACCTATGCATTTACAACCTGTTTTTGAAATGTATCCATTTTATGGTACTTCGGTGGCAGCCTCTTTATTTGAAAATGGTTTGTGTTTGCCTTCTGGTTCTAATTTAACCGAAAATCAGTGGGAAAGAATTGTTTTTGTTTTAGAGGTTTTTTTTAAAGGTGAGAAGTGAGAAGTGAGAAGTGAGAAGTGAAAAGTAAAAAGTAAAAAGTAAAAAGTAAGAAGTGAGAAGTGAGAAGTGAAAAGTAAAAAGTGAGAAGTGAAAAGTGAGAAGTGAGAAGTGAGAAGTGAGAAGTGAGAAGTGAGAAGTGAGAAGTGAAAAGTAAAAAGTGAAAAGTAAAAAGTGATAAGTGAGAAGTGAGAAGTGAAAAGTGAGAAGTGAGAAGTGAGAAGTGAGAAGTGAGAAGTGAGAAGTGAGAAGTGAGAAGTGAGAAGTGAGAAGTGAGAAGTGAGAAGTGAGAAGTGAAAAGTGAAAAGTAAAGCTTTAAATTACAATCACTTTGATAAGTTGTTGTATTTTTGTAACCCCAATTTTAAATACTATTTAATTGTCAAAATTTAACTCTAATACTACTAAAAAATCAATTTTTAAGGAATTAACTAAGGATTTTTTTGAAAATCGATTCAGTAATTTAGCCTATTTGCCACGATGGGTTATTTTCTGTATTGATGTAGTTATAGTTATGTTTGCTGGTATTGTTACCTATTTTATAGTTGCTAATTTAACTTTTAAAAGTTACGATACTTATTCTGTTTCTATCCGATATTTTATAACTCTTTTAACTTACGCTTTTTTCTTTTTTGCTTTCAGAACCTATGCAGGCATAATAAGACACTCCAGTTTTATTGATGGAATGCGATTGTTGTTAGCTACTTCTTTTACGTTTTTTTCATTAGTGGTTTTAAATTATACTCATTTCTTTGTTCATGAAACGAAGATTTTTTTAATGCCTGAACTTTTTATTCATGGTGTTATATCATTTGTTCTTCTGTTTTTATTTAGAATTTTGGTAAAGTTTTTATTTGAGACTTACGTTGAATTGGAAAATAAAGACCAAATAAAAAAAATTGTTGTTTTTGGTATTGACGCGAATGCTTTTGCATTAGCGAAAGCCTTAAACTCTGAACAGCCAAAACGTTATAAAGTTGTTGCATTTATTGAAAAAACAAATGCTAACAGAACTAAACAAGTTTTAGGATTGCCAATTGTAAGCTTCAAACAAAATGCTTCTGAAATCATTAGAAAATTTACTGCTTCGGGTATTATTTTAAGTGATTATACACTAACTAAAGAAGAGCAATTAAAGATAGTAGATGACTGTTTGGAGCATAACTACCAAGTACTTTCAACACAAACGGTAAAGAATTGGGAAGACCAAAAGAGTATTACAAAAAATATTAAACAATTTGATATTAAAGATTTACTCGAAAGACAGCCTATTGTTATTCAAAATAAACTGATATCAAAACAGATTCAGAATAAAACGGTATTAGTAACTGGTGCGGCTGGATCTATTGGAAGTGAAATTGTGCAACAAGTTTTAGCTTTTGAACCAGCAAAAATCATTTTAGTTGATCAGGCAGAAACACCATTGTATGAATTGAGTTTATTAGTTAAGTCAAGTCTAAAAAATACTACTTATATTCCATTTGTTGCTGATATTAAAGATGCTTTCATAATGGAGCAAATTTTAAGTAATTATCAACCCGATGTTATTTATCACGCAGCGGCTTACAAGCATGTACCTATTATGGAAACTAATGCTTATCAAGCGGTTTTGACTAATGTTTTAGGAACAAAAACACTGGCAGATTTAGCTATCAAATATCAAGTGGCTTCTTTTGTAATGGTTTCTACTGATAAGGCGGTAAATCCTAGTAATGTAATGGGAGCAAGCAAAAGAATTGCAGAATTATACGTGCAATCCTTATTTATGCACTCGCAATCAAGAGGAACTAAATTCATCACCACTCGTTTTGGTAATGTTTTGGGTTCCAATGGTTCTGTTGTTCCTTTATTCACAAAACAAATTCAAGAAGGAGGCCCTATAACGATAACACATCCTGATATTATTCGCTATTTTATGACTATTCCCGAGGCTTGCCAGTTGGTTTTAGAAGCGGGTTCTATGGGGAATGGGGGTGAAATTTATATCTTCGATATGGGACAACCGGTTAGAATAATTGATTTGGCACATAAAATGATTCGTCTTGCTGGATTTGTACCTGAGGAGGATGTCAAAATAGAAGTGGTAGGATTGCGTCCAGGGGAAAAGTTGTTTGAGGAATTATTAAATGATGCTTCTAAAACATTACCAACTCACCATGATAAAATTATGATTGCTCAAGAGCATAATGTAGCAGATTTTGATTCTTTTATATTGCAATTAGAAAACTTGATACAGTATGCAAAAAAAATGCAGTCTGATGCAGTAGTTGCTGAAATGAAAAAGATTGTTCCAGAATTTAAAAGCAAGAATTCTGTGTATGAAAATCTGGATTAATTTGATTTCTTGAAAGTTAAATAAAGTACGTTATATTTGCACAGTTTTATGATACGACCTATGAAAAGAATATTTTTTTTATCAACTTGGATGCTTTTGTTGTCTTTTTTCTTTTTTTCTTGTGCTTCAAGAGAGAAGATCGTGTACTTACAGAATGCGATTTCTGCTTCAGAAACATCAGAATTTGAAACTAAAATTAAACCAGACGATATTTTAGCTATTGTTGTTAGTTCGGAAAACCCAGAAGTATCGGCACCTTATAATTCTGTAGCTGTAACGCTTCAAAATTCAAGCTCAGATTCAGGCCAATCAAATCAAATCCAAACGTATTTAGTGGATAAGAATGGATGCATAGAATTTCCTGTTTTAAAAAAGATTAAACTTTCAGGTTACACTAAAGAACAAGCGATAGATTTACTAAAAGAAAAGCTAAAAGACCACGTTGCAGATGCAAGCATTAATCTGAGAATTTTAAATTACAAAATTACAGTTTTAGGCGAAGTTAATAGACCAGGTACTTACCCAATTCAAAGCGAGCGAATTACATTATTAGAAGCATTAGGTCAAGCAGGTGATTTAACCATCTACGGAAAGCGCAATAATATTTTAATTATAAGAGAGGAAAACGGTAAAAAAATATCACAACGTGTTGATATTACAAAATCAGATTTCATCAACTCATCCTATTATTATTTAGCACAAAATGATGTTATTTACATCGAACCTAATAAAACTAAAATTAATTCATCAACTGTAGGACCTAATATTGCCATTGGAATATCTGCCCTGTCATTAGTTGTAACAATACTTGCTTTAACTATTAACTAAATCATGCAACATCAAATTCAAAATAAAACTAATTTTAATTTTAAAGAGGAACTCGTAAAGTACGTTTCTCAATGGAAATGGTTTGCGATTAGTTTTTTTATATGTTTGTCAATAGCGTTTGCTTATTTGCGTTATACGGTGCCTACCTATAAAGCGGTTTCCAATATCATGATTAAAGATGAACGCAAGTCGGGTATTGCATCTGAATTAGCGGCTTTTTCAGATATTTCTGCAATTTCTAGTGCAAAAAGTACCGTAGATAACGAGTTATATGTATTGCGTTCTAAATCGTTAGTAGGGAAAACCATATTAGATTTGAAATTGCAATATGCATACTATGGTGTAGGTCGTATTCTGTCAGGTGAAATGTATGGTGATTTGCCATTTGAATTAACCATTCTAAATGATTCAACACAGGCTCCTATAAATCAATACTTTTCTTTTTTTATCACACCAAACAAAAAAGGTTTTACTATAGAAGATGAAATTTCAGGCGAAGCTTTGTCTAATCAAAAATATAATTTTCCGTTTGTCTTTATGGGACAAAAAATGATAGTTAAAGAAAATCAAATTCATGAAACGGAGCTAGGAAAGAAAGTTTTGGTTAAAGTATTTCCTTTTGATGGTTTAGTTGAGAGTTATTACAATCGTTTACAAGTAACAGCAGCTGACAAATATTCATCTGTTTTGTTTTTATCTTTTACAGATGCGGTAAAAGGCAAAGCAGCCGATTTTTTAGACAAATTGGTAGAAAATTATAATTTAGATGGAATCAACGATAAGAAGTTTGTTTCTGAAAATACACTTGAATTTATAGAGAATAGATTAAATCTAATCACACAAGAACTTTCAGGAGTTGAAAAAAATCTGGAAACATTTAAAAAAGAAAATAAAGTAACGGATATTGTTTCTGAAGCGGAGTTGTACTTAGGTTCTGCAAGCGAACTTGAAAAAGCATTTGCGGCAAAGAGTACACAAGTACAAGTTATTGCTACGCTTCAAGATTATCTTAAAAGTACTTCTCTAGATGATGTGCTTCCAACAAATTTGATTAGTGGAGAAGCTAGTAACCAAATAGCATCTTATAATGCATTGGTGATTCAAAAACAAAAAATGGCTTCTTCTGCCGGACCTCAAAATAAAACCGTTCAGCAGTTAGAACAAAAAATAAAGGCTTTACAAATTACAATTTCTACAAGTCTTCAACAAATGAAACAACAATTAACTATTGAGTTAAATGGACTTCGAAGACAAAATAATACGATGGCAAGTAGAATTTCTAAAGTGCCTACACAAGAATTAGAGTTTAGAGATATCAATAGAAAACAAACGATTAAAGAGTCTTTGTATTTATATCTTCTTCAAAAAAGAGAGGAAACGGCTATTACCTTAGCGGTAACGGCTCCAAATGCAAAAATTATTGATCGCGCTTTAGTTTCAAACGCACCTGTTTCTCCAAACCGACAAATTATTTATTTGGGTAGTTTGTTTTTAGGTTTTTTACTACCGTTTTCGGTGATTTATTTGAGAGATTTAGTAGATACTAAAATTAAATCTAGATTGGATTTTGAAAAAATCACCTCAATACCTGTTATTGGTGAAGTTCCTAAATTAGATACGGGTAATCTAATTACAAATGATAATCTGAGAAGTGGAACTGCAGAGGCATTGCGTATAATTCGAACAAACTTAGAGTTTTTCTTTACTAATAAGCCGGAAGGAAAAGGAAAGAAAATATTTGTAACTTCTACTTATCCAAAAGAAGGAAAAACATTTATATCGGTAAACTTAGCAACTATCTTAGCACAAACAGATAAAAAAGTATTGTTAATGGGATTAGACATTCGTAATCCTAAAATATCAGAATATATAACAACACCTACTAAAGGAATAACAAATTACATTTCATCAAAAGAAAAGGTAGTGCTGAAAGATTTCATCTATCCGTCTGGAATTGCTACTAATTTTGATGTTTTGCCTGCGGGAATTATTCCGCCAAATCCTTCTGAGTTACTAATGTCTAAAGCGTTAGAAAATTTATTGGCTGAGATTGAAGATATTTATGATTATATTGTGGTAGATACAGCGCCTATTTCACTGGTAACTGATACAACATTAATTGCTAAATACGCCGATGCCTTCTTGTATGTTACAAGAGCTAACTATTTAGATAGAAGGATGATTCCTTACATTGAAAAATTATATTCAGATCAAAATTTACCTAGTATGTCGGTACTTGTCAACGATACTCAAGTCAGCACAACTTACGGTTATGGGTATGGATACGGTTATGGGACAGAAGAAAAATCTACCCCGTTTTGGAAAAAATGGTTGCCAAAATAATTACTTAAAAAACTCGTTTTTAGCCATAGCCTCTTCTAAAACTTGATGATTTTTGATCATCACCTTGTTTTGAAAAGCCGCTACGTGATTTTTGTGATGAATATCAGAACCTACAAAATCATATAGATTTTCTTTTAAAAGATAATCAGCAATTTCAGCTACATTTTTACCATAGTAGCCTACGGTAGACAATAGGTTCAATTGAAATAAACAGCCTGCTTTTTTTAGTTTAGCGTATTCTTTTTTATTCGAATGGAAGTAATTGTAACGCTCTGGATGTGCTAAAACCAATTGATAGCCTTTTAGTTGCAACTCAAAAAGAAAATCATATAACTGAATTGGCGCATTCAAATACGACATTTCAATTAGAATGAAATTATCTTTCAGAGAAAGTAGTTTTTCTTGCTGTGCTAAACGTATTAAATTTTCATCTAAAAAATATTCAGAGGCAAATTGAAGCGATACTTGTTTTGAAAGTTCAGGTAATTCACTATGAACTAAATTGTAAGCATCACCAATTGATGAGGTAGTATTATCCCACACATTTTTCATTGTATGAGGTGTAGTAATCACTTTTGAAAAGCCAAAATCAATCATCGACTCCAATAAAAATTCAGAATCTTTAATTTTTTGAGCGCCATCGTCTATTCCTGGTAAAACATGAGAATGAATATCTACATACCCTGATGGGATTAATTCGGCTAATTTAGGTTTCGATTTGAAAAGGGATAACATACTGGCAATTTTTGGCGAAATTACGAATTATTTTGTTAGCAGTTGAAGGTTTCGGGTTTCGAGTTTTTGAATTTTGCATAGAGAAACAGGAGATTTTTTGAAGTGGATTGTGTTGTGAGCGATGCACAGAGGCTTTATAGTTTTTAGAGATTGGGAGAGGGGGTGATTGGTGGTGAATGATGGACTAAACTTTGTTTAGTTTTGTTAGCCTGCTTTGCAGGAGATTCCTAGCTAGCTCGGAATGACAATTGAAGGGAGAAGAAGAGAATGGGGGATGGAGAGATGAGATACTCTGACAGGGTTTTGCATACTGTCATAGTTTTTTTTATTTTTTTGGTTGAAGTTTTGGATTTCTATGATGGTGGCGGTGTTCCATTTTTTGTGGAGGGGTTTGGTTTTACGACGTTCTTTGTTGGAGAATCCTATGAAAATGAAGGCTATCCATAAATCTTTTGTTTGGAGTTTGTTTAATTGAAATTCTAGAGGTGCATCAGCATCGGTTTTTTCTAATATGATTTCGTTGCTGTATTGGTTTTCGAATGTATCTTCTATATAATTCCAATTGGCGATTGCTAGTTGGATGTGGATGCGATTGGCTTCCGGTTCGGGCCAATTGATGTCTTTTTCTACATTGATTGTTGGTAGATTGATTTTGTTTTGCTTCCAATCGAAAGAGGTTTTTTTGTTTAGCACTTTTTTTAAAGGTCTGGTTTTGTTGCCTTCGAAGTTTACAAGTATTTCGTTTAGTTCTGGTATTTGAAGACCATTTTCTAGTTTACGTTCTCCAATTTTGTTTTGGGTGTCTTCTTCAAGTATTTCGAATAGGAGTTTGTTTACTCTTCCAGCGAAAGAAACTTCTTTTGCTTTGTCATAGAATTGTTTTGCCAATAAGCGAAATACTCGAGATTTAAGTACACAGCTTCCGAATTCGGTTCCGTGTTCTCTGATGTGATTGAACTTTTCGCTGTTTGCAAATTGTTGTTTTGTGATACCCGATTTTCCTTTCTCTCTTGCTAGATTTTGACCTGAAACGTCATAGAAATTAATACCACTTAAAGTTCCTTTGATTTTGAAGGGTGCTGTTACTTTTGCCATGATGAATTGATTTTTTTGTAAAATTAATTTCTTTTTCAAGTGGTTTTACGTCGTTTGATAGGACAAAATAGGACAAATGTGTCGTTTTAGGACATTTGGTACTGTTTCGGGTTTTGGATGTTGAGGAGGTGGGAGACTGGGAGACGAGGAGGTGGGAGACTGGGAGACGAGGAGATGGGGGGATTGGGAGAATTGGAGACTGGGATATGGGGAGAAGGGGTGATTGGGAGGTGGGGTGATTGGGAGGTGGGGTGATTGGGAGATTGGCACGCGGATGATACGGATTCGCTGATGCGAAGCGCAGATGTTGGTGGATTTTCTTATTGAAAAAAGTTAAATTAATAAGTTCTTAGAAGTGATTGTCCCCTTGAGGGGAATTTAGGGGTGTAGCAGTTGTGTTTTACACAGAGTTGCACGGAGTTTTTTGAAGTGGATTGTGTTGATAGAGATGCACAGAGACGTTGCACTTGAACGAGTTTCAGGTTTCAGATTTTCTAATGTTGAATGTTGATTAACGAATGTTGAATATTGAATTTTTTGGAACGCTGAAGATACTGATTTAGCTGATGGACATGGATTTTCTTATTGAAATGAGTTAAAGTGAAAAAGTTATTAGAAGTAATTGTCCCCTTGAGGGGACTTTAGGGGTGTAGCGGATATGAATTTTACACAGAGATGCACGGAGTTTTTTTGAAGTGGATTGTGTTGAAGAGAGATGCACAGAGGCGTTTTCCTTTTTAGAGTTTCGAGTTTGAAGTTGTTCTTGTTTTTGAAAAAGTTTTTACTTCGTCAGTTCGCTATCGCTCGGGTCATAGAGTTTCGCCGGGTTTTTTTTGAAGTGGATTGTGTTGAATAGAGATGCACCGAGGCGTTGCACTTTTTTGTTTCAGGTTTCAAGTTTCAGGTTTGAAGGTTTTTAGTGTTGAAGTTTGATTTTTAAACTTGTAGTTGTTCTTGACTTTTTAAAAACAGACTTCATGTAATAAAGTTTGCTTCTTATTTAAAATAGTTTAATTTTGAAACATTAATAAAGAAAGTACTGCATACATGAATAAAACCGAATTTTCAGAAGAAGAATGGTTGTTTGAGATAGCTCCAAAAGACAAATTTTTCTCACTAAATCTTAAAGAGGTTTGGCGTTATCGAGATTTGCTTATGTTGTTTGTAAAACGCGACGTGGTAACGGTTTACAAGCAAACTATTTTAGGACCATTGTGGTATTTAATTCAACCTTTATTTACCTCTGTTATTTTTACAATTATTTTTAATAATGTGGCAGGCATTAAAACAGGAGATACCCCTGCTTTCTTATTTAATTTAGGAGGCGTAATGGTTTGGAGTTATTTTACTTCCTGCTTGAATGATACATCGGATACATTTAAAAAAAATGCCTCCATATTTGGTAAAGTTTATTTTCCAAGACTAATAGTTCCTTTATCTATTGTAATTTCTAATTTGGTAAAATTTGGAATTCAGTTTTTAATTTTCGTTGCTTTCTATGTGTTTTATCTAACACAAGGAATGAAAATGCAACTTACCACATCAACACTTTTTTTCCCAATATTAGTTGCTATTATGGGGATACTAGGTTTAGGATTAGGAATGATTATATCTTCATTAGTTACTAAATATCGCGATTTAAGTTTCTTGGTTGGGTTTGGAGTTCAGCTTTTAATGTATGTTTCTGCAGTAATGTACCCAATGGCTTTGTTAAAAGAAAAATTGCCCGATTTTGGTTGGTTAATTGAGTATAATCCTTTAGCTTATGTTATTGAAACAGCCCGTTACATGTTATTGCATGAGGGAAGTATATCAACTTCTGGATTATTATATACATTAGGTGTAACTATTGTTTTGTTTTTTCTTGGATTATTAATCTTTAATAAGACGGAGAAGAGTTTTATTGATACGGTTTAGAGTGAAGAGTGAAGAGTGAGAGGTGAGGAGTGAGAGGTGAGGAGTGAGAGGTGAGGAGTGAGAGGTGAGGAGTGAGAGGTGAAGAGAGAGGAGTTAAATTTGGGAGATAATAAAGAATAGTAATTTGTAAATGAAAAGATGAATCACAAGGATTTAGATGTTTGGAAAAAAAGCATGGATTTGGTTGAAGATATTTATGCTTTATCTAAGTTTTTTCCTGATGATGAAAAGTTTGGACTTACAAATCAGATTAGAAGAGCATCGGTTTCTGTTCCTTCAAATATTTCTGAAGGTGCTGCAAGAAAAAGTGATAAAGAGTTCATACAATTTCTTTATATTGCTTTAGGATCTTTGTCAGAATTGGAAACACAGTACTTGATAGCTGTTCGTTTAAAATACATAATTGAGAATAAAGAAATTGAAAATAAAATTAATGAAGTAAAGAAAATGATGGTTGGATTACGAAATTATTTGTTGAAAAAATAATTTTTACAATTCACTTTTCACCATTCACTTCTCACTATTTTTAGGATGAAAGATATCATATTAAAAGCCGAAAACATTTCTAAACAATACCGTTTAGGAACTGTGGGTACCGGAACATTGAGTCATGATTTGAATCGATGGTGGCATACGATTCGTGGCAAAGAAGATCCTTATTTGAAAGTGGGAGAAACTAACGATAGAAGCTCTAAAGGAAATAGCGACTATGTTTGGGCTTTACAAGATATTAATTTTGAAGTTAACAGAGGTGAGGTTTTAGGAATTATTGGAAAAAATGGTGCAGGTAAATCTACGTTACTAAAAATATTATCTAAAGTTACAGCACCTACAACTGGAGTAATTAAATCAAGAGGAAGAATTGCTTCTCTATTAGAAGTAGGAACTGGTTTTAATCCGGAGTTAACAGGTAGAGAAAACATCTATTTGAATGGTGCTATTTTAGGAATGACTAAAAAAGAAATCACGTCAAAATTAGATGAAATCATTGCTTTTAGTGGTTGTGAACGTTATATTGATACGCCAACAAAGCGTTATAGTAGCGGAATGACCGTTCGTTTGGCTTTTGCTGTAGCAGCATTTTTAGAACCTGAAATTTTAGTTGTCGACGAAGTATTAGCAGTAGGAGATGTAGAGTTTCAAAAGAAAGCTATTGGTAAAATGCAAGACATTTCTAAGAGTGAAGGCAGAACGGTTTTGTTTGTGAGTCATAATATGACTACCATAAATAATTTATGCAAGAATTCAATTTTATTAGAGAATGGAAAAATTTTTAAATCTGGACCAACTGCAGAAATTGTTCCTTATTATTTAAGTTCATCTCAATCAGAAGAAATGATTTCAAAAGTCATTTTTGAAAAGAAAGCGAGTAAGTTATTTCAGTTTCTGGAAGCCAAATTAATTACTAAAAGTGGAGAATTTATAGAAAACGGAATTGTCTCAACAAGTCAAGAATACGGGTTTGAATTGGAATATTTATTTAATGAGCAAGTTCCAAAATGTCACTTAACGTTGATAATTAAAAATTCATCGGGTGAAGTTGTTTTATTTTTAGATAGAAGTGATTTTTATCAAGAATTTTTTGTGGCAGAAACAGGTAAATATAAAGCACGTATAATGATTCAAAATCCTTTATTAAAGCCAGATGTTTATTTTGTAACTTTCGGGTTGTCAAATCAATATTCAAATGTAAATGATCATCAGTTTGATGTTTTAAAATATAGAATAGAAGACATAAGTTCAATTAGAGCGTCAAGACAAGGAGTCTTGTTTTTACCAACAGAATGGGAAATGAATAAAATTTAGTGAATGAAAAGATGGTTAGGGAATATTTTTATACGATTAATCCTCAATGCTGATAAAGGATTAAAAGCAAAATTGTTTGATTCGTTAGAAATAAATAATTCAATTTTGAAATTTGATTCTTATAAAAAGAAATACAAGATTTCATCTACATTTAAATTTAATGGAAAAAATATTAAGTTTTATGGTGACGGTGAAATTATATGCAAAGAGAATTCTTATATAGGAGATTATTCAACAATTCAGTCAGCTAAAAACCATAGCGTAATTATTGGTAATAATTGTTCAATTTCTCATAATGTTAGGATTTATACTTCTTCAAATGAAGCAAATCAAAATATGAATGTAATTGATGAAAAGGTTAAAGTTTTTGGAGATGTAATTATTGGAAATGGAGTATGGATTGGTGCAAATGTTTTTATAAATCCAAATATAATTATTGGAGATAATGTAATTGTAGGAGCAAATTCTGTTGTTACTAAAAATTTAGAACCCAATGGAATTTATGGAGGTGTTCCTGCTAAATTAATTCGATTTAAAGATGTTTAGTTTTATAAAAAGTGCACTATATTTATTAGTTTCTAAGCAACAGGGGGTAAGTAAGTTGAAATCTATACGCGCCTCATTTTTGTTGCACGATAGAATAAATGTTAGAATTTACAAAAATACAACATTTTTTATAGCTAAAACAGCAAAATTTTATATAGAAAAAAGAGCTACCTTAAAAATAGGTACAGCATGGAAGCATACAAATTTTAGTTCATCAACTTTTAATATTGGTGAGGGAGCTACGGTTGAGATACAAGGTAATTTTAATTTACAAACAGGTATTTTTATTTCAGTTGCAAAAGAGGCAAAATTAACTTTAGGTAGTGGATATACTAATAATGATGTAGAAATAAATTGTACAAAAGAGATTATTATTGGTCATAATGTAGCTATTTCAAAAGGAGTGATTATCAGAGATTCAGATAGTCATGTTTTAAATAATCAACCTGAAAATATGACTGCTCCAATACAAATTGGCAATCATGTTTGGATAGGAGTAAGAGCTATAATTTTAAAAGGAGTAACTATTGGAGATGGCGCTGTTGTAGCTGCTGGAGCTGTTGTAACTTCTGATGTTCCTGCTAATAGTGTTGTAGCAGGAGTACCTGCAAGAGTAATAAAAAATAATATAACTTGGCAATAGAAAATTTGAAAATAGCTTTTTTTATCCAAGCTAGGATGGGATCTAATAGACTTCCTGGTAAGGTTTTATTGCCTTTTGATGGAGACAAATCAATACTTGAAATTATTACTTCTAAAATTAAAGCAAATTTTAAAGAAATACCATTAGTTATATGTACTTCAGAGGCTCAAATAGATGATAAAATTATTTCGTTTTGCAAGGAAAATAATTTAGACTATTTCAGAGGAAGTGAGCAAAATGTATTGCAACGATTTTTAGATGCAGCTGCATTTTATAATGTTGATATAATCATTAGAGTTTGTGCTGATAATCCCTTTTTAAGTGTTGATTTTTTAAATGAATTACAAGATTTCTTTTATAAAAATCAAGATGCTGATTATTGGAGTTTTAAAAATGCTCAAGAAATACCCGTTATTAAAACCCATTTTGGTTTTTTTGCTGAAATTGTAACTAAAGATGCATTGCGAAAAGTGGTTCAAAATACAAACGATAATTTATATTTGGAACATGTAACGAATTATATATATACTCATACAGATTTTAAATGTAAGTTGAAAAATCTTCCAGATTACTTAAATGAAAGGGAAGATTTAAGGTTTACAATTGATGATGAAGATGATTTTAGTATTTTACAATTACTTTACCAAGAGCATACGAAAAACAAGCATGATCTAAAAAAAACTATTTTGTATATTGATGAAAATAAAGTATTTTTAGATAAAATGAAAAATAACATTAATAAGTTTTCAAAATGACATATATAATTGGCGAAATAGGTCAAAATCACAATGGTTCGGTAGAATTAGCAAAAGTGATTATAGATTTAGCTTCCAGAGAAATTAAAGACGATGTTTTTGGGAATGTTTTGAAAGGAATGGATGCTGTAAAATTGACCAAAAGAGATTTAAAACAAGAGCTGTCTAAATCTCAAATGGATAGAATTTATGATTCGCCACATTCCTTTGGTAGAACTTATGGAGAGCATAGAGAAAAATTAGAATTAAATGACGAAGAGCACTATGAAGTTTATTTATATGCTAAAGAAAGAGGATTGGATTTTGTTGAAACCCTATGCGCTGTAGGATGTTTATCTATGTTGCGTTATTTTTCTCCAGATAAACTTAAAGTAGCAAGTAGAGATTTAACTAATTTACCTTTGCTTGAAGCTCTTGCAGAAACAAAAATCCCAATGATTGTTTCAACAGGAATGGCAGGAAAAAAAGAATTAGACGATGCTATAAATGTAATTACTAAGCATCATTCTGATTTAGCAATTTTACATTGTGTATCACAATATCCAACAGAACCTAAGAATGTAAATTTAAATACAATTCCTTATTTAATAAAAAATTATAAAGATTTTGTTATTGGTTATTCTGATCATACTATAGGAATTTCAACACCTGTGGCGGCTGTAGCTATGGGAGCAAAAATCATAGAAAAACACATTACACTAGACAGACGCATGAAAGGCACCGACCAAGCAGGTTCGTTAGGTCCAGATGGTGTACATCGTATGGTGCGAGACATTAGAATTTTAGATCAGTCCATGGGAATTGAAGATATATTTATAGTACCAGAAACTGCTATTGCTAAAGAGAAGTTGGAGCGTTCTATCGCAACTAATAAAGTATTAACTAAAGGTTCCATCATTACGGAAGATGATATTCACATGTTATCGCCAGGCGATGGTTTTAAATGGGCAGAACGCCATCAAGTTATTGGAAAAACAGTAAAGAAAGATATTTCTGAAAATGAGGTTATTTATCCAGATACTTTGATGTAATGATAAATAAAGTTAAAGAAAATATTAGGTTTTTGTCTGAGAAATCCATTTTCTCACCCAATTGCTCAGCATTAACAGATGAGGAATGGCAAGATGTAATTCGAGTTTTTATTCTTGATTATCAGAGATATTATACAATTGAATTTGATGTAGAAAAAGTAAAATATTTCCCTGGACTATTAGCCACATTTTTTTATAGAATTTCTAGAAAGCTTTACTTAAAAGGAGATGAAAATAATGCATTAGAATTTTCTTCACTTGGCTTTTTTTTAACAGGAATTGAAATTTATTATTCTGCTCAAATTGGAAAAGCTTTGAAAATTAATCATGGTATAGGGACCATTATAGGTTCTAGAACAGAATTAGGAGATAATGTTTTATTGCATCACTCTGTTACATTAGGAGAAAAAAACGGTGGAAGAGCTCGTCTTGGAAATCATGTAACGGTTTATCCGGGTGCTATACTTGTGGGAGATATTTTTATTGGATCAAATTCAATAATTGGAGCTAACGTATTTGTAGATAAAAGTTATCCAGAAAACTCAAAAATATATAAATGAAATTACCAAAACTTATTTTAACGGATATCGATGGTGTTTGGACTGATGGTGGTATGTATTATGACCAAAGTGGTAATGAATGGAAAAAATTCAATACTTCAGACAGTGCAGGGGTATTGTTTTGTAAAAAAGCAGGTATTCCGGTTGGAATAATTACAGGAGAAAATACAGAAATAGTAAAAAGAAGAGCCGAAAAATTAAAAATTAATATCCTTCATCAAGGTATTAGCGATAAACTAACTACTGCTAAAAAGATTTGCCAAGAATTACACATTTCATTAGATGATGTTGCTTATATTGGAGATGATATAGGCGATTTAGAATTGTTAGTTCATGTTGGCATTAGTGCAGCACCCAATAATGCACCTCAATACATAAAAAATAAAGTAGATTTTGTAACTTCTAAAAACGGTGGTGAAGGTGCTTTTAGAGAATTTGTAGAAACAATATTAGGAGACGAGTTTATTATGAATTTTCTAAATCAACAGTAATGAAAAATAGGGTTGATATTAAAAATTTTATTTTACAAATTGAAAAAGATTTTCCAATTAATAATTGGAAGGTGAACCGAATACATGTTTGGCCAATTTTAAGATATCACCTGTTTTTTTTTCTGATATATTCAACAGAGAAAAGCAGGTTAAAATTTAAAACTGAAAAAAAAAGTAAAAAGGGTGATTCTATTTTTTCATTTTGGGTATCAATTTTTCAGTGGATCAACTTTGTGCTTTTAATTAAGAAAAAAGAGAAATTGTTTTTTTCGCCTAATCATGTTAGGGTAAATTATAAAAATAAGTCATTTGATCGTTTTTTTGATAGTATAATAAAGCAACAACAGCTTCAAAATGTTTCTTATAAATTCAATTATCATGATGAAAATGAAAATGATTTAAAGATAGAAGACGATAACTATTATTCACTACTGCAATACAATAAAGGGTTTAAGAATTTATATAAATTAAAAAATAAATTATTAGGAAACAAAAAACTCGGTTCTGCATTAGAATTTGACGATTATTCTTTGTTTTTAGAGTTTTTAAGTACAAATCCTTTAACTAAAGATTTTGCAACAAAATACCCGGAAAACTTTATCGTTAATTACACTGAAAATATTTTAGTTAATGCTCTTTTTTTTGAAACTATATTAAAAAAGACGAAGCCAAAAGAAATTTTCATAATTTGTTATTATACTCCATTGATGCACGCACTTTTGATAGCAGCTAAGAAAAGAAATATAAAAGTTATTGAAGTGCAACACGGTCCCATGTCAAATACACATTTATCCTATACAAATTGGACAAATGTGCCTCAAGAAGGCTATGAATTTTTACCAGATGAATTTTGGTGTTGGGATGAAGAAAGTTTGTTGAATATGACAAATTGGACATCAAATACAAATGCTCATAAAGCCTTTTTAGGAGGCAATCCTTGGATTGATTTTTTAAAAAATGATAATGAAGCATATCATTTACCAAATAATATGGTTTTGTACACATTACAACCTTTAGCATTTGATGTGCTTTTCCCAACAGAACTAATAGAATTAATCAAAAAAGGAGAATGGATATGGTATGTTAGGTTGCATCCAAGGCAATATAACCAAAAGCAGGAAATTATTACTTTTTTGCAAGACAATCATATTTTTGAATTTGTTAACATTGAAGAAGCATTTAATTTTCCGCTCCCGGTTTTATTAAATACTTGTAGGATACATTTAACTCATTTTTCTGGTTCTGCAATTGAAGCCTCTTTGCAAAATAAATTTACCATACTTCTTGATGAATTAGGAGTTGATACATTTAAAGAAATTATTCAAAATCAAAAAGCTTTATATTTGCCAATAGATCGTAATTTTTCACAAGAATTTTCCAAAATCATCAACAATTCGTTTTGCAACCCTTAATTTCAATAATAATCCCAACATTTAATAGAGCGTCATTAATAAGTGATACGCTAAATTCTGTATTGAGTCAAACTTACTCAAACTGGGAGTGTATTATTGTTGATGACGATTCTAATGATGATACAGAAGAAATTGTAAATAACTATTTGTCGGTAGATAACAGGTTCCAATTTTATAAGCGTCCTTTGGAGTTGTTGAAAGGGGCAAATTCATGCAGGAATTATGGCTATTCGAAATCTACAGGAGACTATGTTAAATGGTTTGATAGTGATGATTTACTACATTCAGATTGTTTAAAGAACCAAATTGAATCGGTTTTGTTTCATAAAAAACCAATAGTGTTTTGTGAATATCATTTGTTTAAAGAAAAAAGCAATTTTGATACAAAACCACAGCACAGTTATAAAAACGTTACTAATATTTTCCATGATTTTATTCAAGGAAGTTTGGTTTTAAATACTCAAATTGCTTTGTTTGATAGAAATGTAGTCAATCAAATACGATTTGATGAAAGTTTAACAAGAGCACAAGATTTGGATTTTATTTTTCGAATACTCGAGAATAATCAAGACAACGTGTTTCTTCAAAATGAAGTTTTAGTTCAAATTAGAGCTCATGCAAACTCAATAACAGGCAATTTTCACAGAGGAAATGTAGAAGCATTAAATTCAGAAATTAAAGTAAGGAAAAGGATTTATGACCATGTTGTAGATTCCAGTTTATCCACTACTATTAAAAAAAAGGTTTTAGTAAATTGCTTAAATAGTTTTAGAGCATTATTGATTAATGGTTTCTATGATCAATATAAATATGAAATGAACTTAATGTCAACAAAACTAAGTTTTAAAAAGAAGTTTTATTTAAAAGTATTACTTTTAATAGCTTCGATTTATAATAAAACTGGACGAGGTTTGTATTTTTATGGTAAAATAAGTAAGAAAATTTAGAAAATGAAAAACGGTATAAAATATAGTATACTTATAACAACTAAAGATAGAGTTGAAGATTTACTATTTACGCTTTCTAAATTAGATGTTTTACTAAAAAGAGACGATACAGAATGCATAATTTGTAATGATGGTTCTAGTGATGACACCGCACAAAAAATAACCTCTCTTTTTCCATATATCAAATTGATTACCAATTCTAAAAGTAAAGGTCTTATTTACAGTAGAAATGTTCTTTTAAATATGGCTAATGGAGATTATGCAATTTCATTAGATGATGATGCAAATTTTCTCACAGATAATGTGTTTGAATATATAGATGAATTTTTTTGTAAAAACGAAAGGTGTGGCGTAATTGCGTTAAGGTTGTTTTGGAACAAAGAAAAACCAATTTCAACAGCAACAAAAGAAAAGACATATAGGGTAAATAATTTTGTAGGTTGTGGACATGTTTGGAGGATGAAAGCATGGAATGACATTCCCAATTATCCAGATTGGTTTATTTTTTATGGTGAAGAAAATTTTGCATCGCTTCAACTTTTTAAAAAGGGATGGGAAATACATTATTTGCCTCAAATATTAGTTCATCACAGAGTTAATTTAATTTCTAGAAAAGGAAATGCAGATTATCAATTACGTCAAAGAAGGTCTATAAGAGCAGGTTGGTATTTGTACTTTATGTTTTACCCATTGCATGTCATTCCAAGAAAATTATCTTACACTTTCTGGATGCAACTAAAAAATAAAACGTTTAAAGGTGATTGGAAAGCTACTTTTGGAATTTTTCAAGCCCTATTTGATGTTCTAATAAATTTACCTAAATTAATAAAGCAAAGTAACCGTTTAACAACAAAAGAGTTCCTAGAATATTCAAAACTTAGGGCGGTGAAATTATATTGGAAACCAGAAGATGAAGAATAAAACAATAGCAATAATACCAGCACGAGGAGGTTCAAAGCGATTGCCTGGTAAAAATATAAAAGCATTAGACGGCATCCCTTTAATAGCCCATAGTATTTTATATGCGCAACAGTTCAAGTTTATTGATGATGTTTATGTTTCAACAGACGATCAAGATATAAAAACAGTTGCATTGCAATATGGGGCTAAAGTAGTTGATAGGCCTAGCGAAATTTCAGGTGATTTTGAGCCTACTGTTTCGGCTTTGAAACATGTTTTACTATCAATTGATGAGCCAGTTGAAAATGTTGTTCTTTTACAAGCTACTAATCCACTTCGTCCAACAAATCTATTACAAGATGCTTTTACGATTTTTCAAGAACAGCAACTTGATAGTTTGTTCACCGTTTCACGAAGTTATCTTAAATTAGGAAAAATTACAAACCATAAATTTATTCCTTATAATTATAAAGTGGGGCAACGCAGTCAGGACTTAGAACCTTTGTACTACGAAAATGGCTTGTTGTACATTACAAAAGCATCTGTGATACTAAATAATGAAATTATTACAAATGAAGCTTTTCCATTAGAAGTAAATCATCCTTTTGCAACTATTGACATAGACACTTTGGAAGATTTTTTTATGGCGGAATTCATGATCAAAAAACTATAAAAACAGAAAAATGGGAAATGAAATTAATAAAATTGCTGTAGAAAATTATAAAAATTTTTGTTTTAAAGAAGGCTCTGATTACATTGCAAGTGAATTTGCGTTAGAGACCATTTTAAAATTGATTGATAAGTTCAAGCCAAAGAAAATTCTTGAACTTGGAATGGGGATTGGTTCTGTTTCAGATACTATTTTAAAATTTAAAAATTTAAATGATTTGAATTTTGAATATTTTGGAACAGAAAGCAATGAGTTTTGTCTAGAACAATTGAAAAAAAATGTTGATTTTTATGATGAAATTGTTCTATTTTCAGAATTAAATGAAATAGATCGATCAAATAAATTTGATTTTATCATTATTGATGGATTAGATGATTCCTTAAAATCAATAGTTGATTTTTGTGATAAAAATGCGATTTTATTTGTTGAAGGTGATAGAAAAACACAAACAAAAGTTCTCTTAGAGTTATTTCCAAAAAATAAGTATGTAAATATTATTACATTAGAAAAAAATCCTCCTTATGCACATGAAGGAAGAAGTGTTAATTCCTATAAAGGTGGTGGACAGTTAATTTTTACAAATCCTACAAACATGATGAAATTGTTTTGGTTTTTAGAAAAAATCAAAACGTTTATTAAAATAAGAATTAGAAAATATAATAGAAAATGAAACCCTTTATTGAAATTGCAGGAAGAAAAATAGGACCCGATTTTCCACCACTAGTTATAGCTGAAATCGGCATTAATCATGAAGGTTCGCTACAAGTAGCCAAAGAAATGGTAGATGCTGCATTTAGAGCAGGAGTTGAGGTAGTGAAGCATCAAACCCATATTGTAGCCGATGAAATGAGTGGTGCGGCTAAAAAAGTGATTCCAGGTAATGCAGATGTTTCTATTTATGAAATTATGGAGCGTTGTGCTTTAAATGAAGACGAAGAATTAGAATTAAAAAATTATGTAGAAAGTAAAGGCATGATTTTTATCTCGACCCCTTTTTCACGTGCTGCAGCCGAACGTTTGAAAAAATTCGATATTCCAGCTTACAAAATTGGTTCGGGAGAATGTAATAATTATCCGTTATTGGAGCATATTGCGTCTTTTGGGAAGCCTGTCATTTTAAGCACTGGAATGAATACCATAGAAAGTATTCAAAAAGCGGTAGCTATTTTTGATAAACATAATATTCCTGTAGCCTTATTGCATACGACGAATTTATATCCAACTCCAATTCACCTTGTACGATTTGGAGCTATGATGGAAATGCATCAAGCTTTTCCAGATAAGGTTTTTGGATTATCAGATCATACGCTAAATAATAACGCTTGTTTAGGTGCAGTGGCTTTAGGTGCCTCTATTTTAGAACGTCACTTTACTGACTACATGAACCGCACGGGTCCTGATATTGTTTGTAGTATGGATGAGCAAGCATGTGAAGAACTAATAGTAGGTTCTGCTGAAATTGCTCAGATGAGGGGTGGAACAAAAAAACCTGCAGATGAAGAACAAGTGACTATAGATTTCGCTTTTGCAACCGTTTGTTCAATTGCCCCGATTAAAAAAGGAGAAGTGTTAACGAAAGACAATATTTGGGTAAAACGTCCGGGAACTGGTAAGATCCTAGCAGAGCATTTTGATTCGTTGTTAGGAAAAAAAGCCACAAGAGCTATTGCAAATGACGAGCAATTGGATTTTGGTGATTTTGAGTAAGTTTTTATGGAATAATTCCACTTTTGTCAAGCTGAGCCTGTCGAAGCCTAATGAAAACGAATTTTGCTACTAAGGACTTCGACAAGCTCAGTCTGACATTTGAGTTAATCGTCTTTAGTAGATTTTATGGTTCTTTAAATTTGTAATTTCACTATTGTCAAGCTGAGCCTGTTGAAGCCTAGTGGAAACGAATTTTGCTACTAAGGACTTCGACAAGCTCAGTCTGACATTGGAGTAAGTAAGATGAATTTGATTTCAGTTGTGTTTCGATCTAAAAGATTAACCAAAAATCCTATATTTGCAATACGATAGCAAACAAAAAATGTCCAAAAAAATCCTATTTCTTACTGGTACTCGTGCCGATTTTGGTAAAATAAAATCCTTGATTCAAATTTTGGAAGCACATCCCGAATTTGAACCATTTATTTTTGTTACAGGTATGCATTTGCAAAAAGAATACGGATATACTTTGCTAGAAGTAGAGCGATGTGGATTTACCAATATTCATACATTCGAAAATCACACGCACGAAACCACGATGGATTTGACTTTAGCGAAGACCATTGAAGGACTTTCAGCTTATGTGAAATCTTGTGAACCCGATATGATTGTGATTCATGGCGATAGAGTAGAAGCCTTAGCAGGAGCTATTGTAGGAAGTTTGAATAATATTTTAGTAGCGCATATTGAAGGAGGAGAAGTCTCTGGAACTATAGATGAGTTGATTCGTCACTCAACCAGTAAAATGAGTCACGTTCATTTTGTGTCTAATAAACAAGCTAAAAAAAGATTGATTCAGATGGGTGAGCTAGAAAACGCTATATTTACAATTGGTTCTCCCGATGTAGATATTATGTTTTCAAATACATTGCCCAATTTAGAGACAGCAAAACATTATTACGAAATTGCTTTTGAAAAGTACGCGGTGGCTATGTTTCATCCTGTTACAACAGAAGCTAAATTCATGCAGCAATATGCAGATAATTTTGTTGATGCTTTATTAGCTGATCATCATAATTATGTAGTAGTATATCCTAATAACGATTTAGGAAGTCAAACTATTTTAAAAGCATATGAAAGATTAAAAGGAAATCCTCGTTTTCGAATTTTTCCATCCTTGCGTTTTGAATATTTTTTAACCTTATTAAAAAAATCACAATTTATAATAGGAAATAGTAGTGCTGGAATTAGAGAAGCGCCTTATTACGGTTTACCTATCATTAACATTGGGACGCGTCAACAAAATCGAGCTTTACATGCCGATATCATAAATGTAGATTATAATACGACAAGTATTTTTAATGCCTTGATTAGTATTGATAGTCATAAAGTACAACCAACTGAAGGTGATTTTGGAAAAGGAAATAGTGCTGAATTATTTTTGAAATCGCTTTTAAATGAAGATATTTGGAAGCTTAATCATCAAAAACAATTTAGAGACAGTTAATTATGGCAAAAAAGGTGTTGATATTGCTACCAGATGGTGTTGGTTTGAAAAATTTTGCTTTTACAGATTTCTATAAAATCGGAATACAAAATGGTTTTAAAATTAAATACTGGAATAATACTCCATTTAACCTTTCGGAACTTGGTTTTAATGAAATTAAAATTCAAAAAGCAAAATTAAATACTAAAACCGACATATACAAAAATGCAAGGAAGCACGTTGAGTTGAATCAATTTGTAGTTCGATTTAATGATATAGTATATGATTCGTATCGTTTTCCTTTTTCTAATAATTCATTGAAGAAATTTTTAAAATCTTCAATAACAAAAGCAATAATTTATTTAAACAATTCAGATACTGGATTAAAAAAAATTAGAGAGAAAATAAAGACACTTGAACAAAGTACTACTTATTTTAATCAATGTTTAGAAGTTTTAAAGAAAGAACAACCAGACTTGGTTTTTTGTACGAACCAAAGGTCGGTTTCTGCTGTTGCGCCACTTTTAGCCGCTCAATCATTAAATATACCAACTGCCACTTTTATTTTTTCTTGGGATAATTTACCCAAAGCTACAATGGTTGTTGAAACAGATTATTATTTTGTATGGAGTGATTATATGAAAAAAGAGTTATTAAAGTATTATTCTTATATTTCAGAAAGTCAGGTTTTTATATGTGGAACTCCGCAGTTTGAAAATCATTATAACGATAGCTTTAAAATGAGTAGAGAAGATTTTTTTGCTCAAAATGGGTTAGATATTGATAAGAGGTATATTTGTTACTCGGGGGATGATATAACCACTTGTCCAGATGATGCAAAATATTTAGAAGATTTAGCCGAATTCATTTCTCTTAAAAATCAAAAGGGTGAAAATTATGGAGTTTTATTTCGCCCTTCGCCTGCAGATTTTTCAAATAGATATAATGATGTCATAAAAAAATATGCAGATATTATTGTTGTTTTAAAACCATTGTGGAATCAAATAAACAATAGTTGGGATACAATTCTACCAACTCCCGAAGATTTTAAATTGCAATATAATACTATTCTTCATACAGATTTTGTTGTAAATCTTGGTTCATCAATGGTGTTTGATTATGCCGCACATAATAAATTTTGCGGATTTATAAATTATGATATTGAAAATAAAGAAAATAAAAAATGGTCAGTTGATATAATTTATAAATATGTCCATTTTAGATCAATGCCAAGCAAAAATGCTGTTATATGGATTAATGACAAACATGATTTCAAAAAATTATTTGATGTGAAAGATAACAGTCAAAATATAAATTCAGCAAAAGAGTGGTTTGATTTAATCATAGGGAAAAAACCAACAGAGGCATCAAGAAAAATTTGGGAATCCATAATTACTATAATTAAATGAAAAAAGTAATAAGAAAGTATCTCTGGAAACTTTTGGGATATAATTATTTTGTCTTTTTAAATGGTCAAAACAAAAAGTATATCGATAAGGTAAAAAATGTAACTATTGGATACAAAACATATCACAATGGTGCTTTTGTTTTGAGCTGGGATAAAGCGGCTACACTTTCAATTGGTAAATATTGTTCTATTGCAAACGATGTGAATTTTATTCTTGATGATGGTTTCCATCTTCAAAGTGAAATAACAAATTTTCCACATTTTAATCATATTAAACAAGATTTTATAAAAAAATCAACTGAAATAATTGAATTTAAAAATAATTTGAAAGCTGTTAAGTCAGGTATTAAAATTGGGAATGATGTTTGGATAGGTATGAATTCAATTATTTTGCCGGGTGTAACAGTAGGTGATGGTGTAACAATAATGGCGGGTTCAATTGTTGCTAAAGATGTGCCTGATTATGCTGTTGTAGCTGGGGTTCCTGCAACAATTGTTAAAATGAAATATGAAAAAAATACAATAGAATCTTTACAAAAAATTGCTTGGTGGAATTGGGATAATAATAAAGTTGAAGAAAACTGGAAAGATTTTTATTTGCCAATAGAATCATTTATTAATAAGTGGAATAAATTATAGTATGTTTTTCAACTCCTTATCCTTCGCTATATTTCTCCCTGTAGTATTTCTGTTGTATTGGTTTGTTTTTAATAAAAACAAAACCACACAGAATGCGGTATTGATTGTTGCGAGTTATTATTTTTATTCTTGTTGGGATTGGCGTTTTTTGTTTTTGTTGGTGTTTTCCACTTTGTTGGATTACTTCAGTGCTATCATGATGGAAAACAGTACTTCGGATAAAAAACGAAAAATTTGGTTGTGGATTACTATTGGAATCAACTTAGGATTTTTAGGTGTTTTTAAATACTATGATTTCTTTGCACAATCTTTTGCAGAATTATTAAACGGTTTTGGTTTTCAAACGAACCCTGTTTTATTGAAATTAATACTTCCTGTTGGAATATCCTTTTATACGTTTCACGGCTTATCATATGTGATTGATATTTATTACAAACGCATCACAGCTGAACGCAATTTTATCGATTACTCGTTATTCGTGAGTTACTTTCCGCTTTTAGTGGCGGGACCTATTGAAAGAGCGACGCATTTATTACCTCAAGTAAAAATCAAACGTCATTTTAATTTTGAAAAACCCAAAGAAGGGGTTTATCAAATTATTTGGGGATTAGTGAAAAAAGTAGTCATTGCGGATAGTTGTGCTACGTATGCGAATGCTGTTTTTGATAATTACGAATCCATGAATTCGTTGTCTTTAATATTAGGAGCGGTTTATTTTGCCTTCCAAATTTATGGTGATTTTTCAGGGTATTCTGATATTGCATTGGGAACATCTAAATTATTTGGAATCGATTTATTAAAGAATTTCAATTACCCTTATTTTTCCAGAGACATTGCTGAGTTTTGGCGTCGTTGGCACATTTCGTTGTCGTCCTGGTTTCGCGATTATTTGTATATTCCATTAGGCGGAAGTCAAGGCGGCATGTGGATGAAAGTGAGAAATACCTTCATCATTTTCTTGGTGAGCGGATTTTGGCATGGTGCGAACTGGACGTTCATTGTTTGGGGTTTGTTGAATGCGATTTATTTCTTGCCTTTGTTGTTGCAAAATAAGAATCGTTCCCATATGGGTGAAATTGAAATGGGGTGGGATTTCAATAGTGTAAAAACCATTTTAAATATTTTGGGAACTTTTGTGTTAACTACTATCGCTTGGATTTTCTTCAGAGCCAAATCTATTTCGGAAGCTATTGGGTATATCCAAAAAATGGTGACCGATTTCCATTTTGATTCGCAATATTTGAGTAACGAACGTTATAATTTTGAATTACTATTTTTGGTAATGATTTTTGTATTTGTTGAATGGTTCAATCGTACCAAAGTAGAACCTTTGTCAGGGAAAGCAAGTTGGGTTAAAGTAACCTTAGCGATTTTGGCATTATTGGCTTTAGGTGTGTATTCCGATTATAAAGAATTTATTTATTTCCAATTCTAATGAAACAGTTTTTAGTCTTTATAGGGAAAATTTTGTTGGTGCTTTTGCTTTCTGCTTTTGCATTGGATTTTATTTATACCACTGTTTTTGCGCAATCGGAAAGTCGAAATAAAGTGGAACACGTTATCAATTCGAAACCTCAAAACTATGATGTTGTTATTTTAGGAACTTCAAGAGCGAACAATCATTTTGTTGCGGAATTATTTGAGAAAGAAGGTTTGAAAACCTTTAATTACGGTATGAGTGGTGCCCACTTGTTTGAAACTTCATTACTGCTAAAATTAATGATAGAAAACGGTTGGAAAATAAAAAATGTCATTGTAGAAACGGATTTGAATCTGTCCAACGAAAAACGCGATGATGGTACTTTTGGACGTTTCATGC
>Ga0154533_107_pt2 | contig 88512 bp, 79 predicted proteins | sample RifGroF1_FD_105676 | JGI IMG/M metagenome (GOLD analysis project Ga0154533, IMG submission 105676) | Flavobacteria bacterium GWF1_32_7 | reverse complement strand
AAAAAAGAACCAGATTTTACGGAATTGTATTATGTGCCGTTTTATCGTTACATACAATTTGATGCTAAAGTAGGTTTTAGAGCTTGGTGTAAAACCTTGGTAAACGAACCGACCAATACCTTGGCCAATAATGGGTATTATCCGCTTGGATATAATCCTAAAGCCAACATGAAAAATAATATTGAAAGTTTAGTGCCTTTACGTAACCGTTATTTCGAAGAAATTAAGCAAATTTGTAAAGCTAATGCTATCAATTTGATAGCAGTAACGACTCCTATGTGCTCTAATGTAAAGGGAATGGAGTATTTTAAAAAAGTAAAAGCTTTGTATCCAGAAATTAAGGAATATGAGCATGTAGTAGAGGGTGATGAATATTTTTCTTCTTGCGGTCATTTGAATGATAAAGGAGCACGTTTGTATACAAAAAAAATAATTGAAGATTTATTTAAAAAATAGTACATGCTTTTTAACTCGTTAGAATTTTTACTTTTTCTGCCCACTGTTTTTTTCTTGTATTGGTTTGTATTTAAAAACCAATTACGAGCACAAAATGTATTATTATTATTTGCAAGCTACCTTTTTTACGGTTGGTGGGATTGGCGTTTTTTATCTTTAATTATTGCTAGTACTTTTTTAGATTATTTTGTAGCATTAGCTCTTCAGAAAAGTGAGAGTCCCCTAAAGCGAAAATATTTATTAGGAATTAGTTTAGTTGGGAATTTAGGAATGTTAGGCTTTTTTAAGTACTATAATTTTTTTGTTTCGAGTTGGATAGAAGCTTGGTCAAGTGTAGGAATTACCATGGAAGTCAGTACATTAAATATTATACTTCCTGTGGGAATTTCGTTTTATACGTTCCAAACCTTGAGTTACACTATTGATGTGTATCGTAAGGAAATGCAACCCACAAAAAGTTTTATTGATTTTGCTGCTTTCGTAACTTTTTTTCCCCAATTAGTGGCGGGTCCTATCGAAAGAGCTTCTCATTTATTACCGCAGTTCTATAAAAACAGAACATTTGATTATCAAAATGCTGTTGATGGAGTCAAATTGATTGTTTGGGGAATGTTCAAAAAAGTGGTGGTAGCCGATAATTGTGCCTTTTTTGTGAACAAGATTTTTGAAAATCCAGAAGCTTATTCCAGTGGCGAATTATTCGTTGGAATGGTGTTTTTTGCTTTCCAAATTTATGGTGACTTCTCAGGATATTCTGATATGGCTATTGGATTGTCTAAGCTTTTTGGATTTGATTTAATGGTGAATTTTAAATTTCCTTATTTCTCACGAGATATCGCAGAATTTTGGCGTCGTTGGCACATTTCGTTATCTACTTGGTTTCGCGATTATATTTATATTCCACTTGGTGGTTCAAAAGGAACACAATGGTTTCAAATTCGAAATGTGATGATTATCTTTTTAGTCAGTGGTTTTTGGCATGGCGCTAATTGGACTTATGTAGTTTGGGGTTTGTTTCACGCTTTGTTATTTTTACCTTTGTTGCTATTCAATGTAAACAGAAGCCATTTGATTACCAAATCCTATGGTTGGCTCGATTTTGCTAAAATAGGAGTTACTTTTTTTGTAGTTTGTATTGGTTGGGTATTTTTTAGAGCCGATTCATTAAGTCAAGCATTTGAGTTTTTAGATTATTTCTTCAGAGCAGATTCTTTTGATTTGGATTTTTTTACAAAACAGAATAGATATTTTTTAACCTTTATTATTTGTTTGATTAGTATATTAACTTTAGTAATTATAGAATTTATTCATGTAGTAAAAAAAGAACAGGAATTAAGATTTAGTAACAAAATTGTCGTCTTATTATTAATCATGATTTTCTTTTTAGGAAGTTTTAAAAATCAGTTAGATTTTATTTATTTTCAATTTTAATTTATGAAGAAATTTATCAAAAAAATAATTATATACTCTTTTCTTCTTTTCATTTTTTTAAATGGAGTATCATATCTAATATTAAAGAAATTAAGTAGTTCAGAGTTTTATAAGCCACAATTTGTTAAAAATGCAAATATTGAAAATAAATTTGATTATGTAGTATTAGGGTCTAGTGTTGGTTTAACCACTTTAAATACAGTTCAAATTGATAGTGCTTTAAATTTAAAAGGATTGAATATAAGTATGGATGATACTTCCTTAACAACGCATTATTTAATGTTAAATCATTTTTATAAATGTAAAAAAAGTACTAAAAAATTGATTTTATGTGTTACTCCATGGGATTTGACAAGTCAAGAATATAAATTAAATAATAATGATTATAGATTTCTATCTGAAGTTAATAAAGACTATGTTAGCCATTATTATTACACTATGGAAAAAGAATATTTTAAAAAATTATATTTATCAAAATATTTTCCAATTATAGGTGTGAGTTATTACAATTTTGAAATTGTTTTTCCATCATTATTGACAATTTTTAATGAAAAAAAGCATAATAAGTTTGATGATAGAGGAAATTTTTCTTACCCTAATTATGGGACTTCTAAAAAGGAAGTTAAGGTAAAAGATGAAAATATTTTATTAAAAAATGAGTATTTTGATAAAATATATACTTTTTGTGTAAAGAACAATATTGAACTTATAGTTTATCAATCACCACTTCTAGGAAAAAAAATTAATTATCTTAACATTCCTAGTGGAATAATATTAATAAATCATTCTGATCTTATTAATAGTAATTTATTCTATGATGATATCCACGTAAATAGTAAAGGCAGAACTTTTTGTACCTTAGCGTTTTGTAAAGAAAAGAAATGGATAAAATAAAAATTGCATTCTTAACCCCAGAATATCCACATTCTCAAACTGGGAGTTCAGGAGGAATAGGTACTAGTATAAAAATGTTAGCAAATGCTATGATTAATAAGGGAGTTACTGTTTCCGTATTAGTTTATGGTCAGAAAATTGATGCACTTTTTTTTGATAATTCTATTGCGGTTTACCAAATTAAAAATGTTAAGCTGAAGGGATTCTCAAGAATTTTGACACAATTGAAAATATCCAAATTAATTAATACACTTTATAAAGAAAATAAAATTGATGTTGTTGAAGCAGCTGATTGGACTGGAATTACATCTTTTATTCAACCAAAAAAATGCCCAATTATAATTAGATTGCATGGTTCAGACACCTATTTTTGTAAATTAGAAAAAAGACCAGTTAAGTTTTTAAATAAGTTTCATGAGAAGAGAGCACTTATTAATGCAAATAAAATAATTTCAGTGAGTCAGTTTACAGCTAAACAAACTAATCAATTTTTTAGATTAAATAAACCGATCCAAATTATAAATAATGGTGTCAATACGACTTTTTTTACAAATGATGACAAATTAAGTTCAAACGATCAAATAATATTATACTTTGGGACTTTAATACGAAAAAAAGGAGTTTTTGAATTAGTTGATATTTTTAATAAAGTTTTTGAAGTAAATTCCAAAGCTAAATTAATCTTAATTGGTAGGGATAGTGGGGATGTTACAACAAATTCTAAATCAACTTGGGAACTCATGAAACCATTATTTTCAAAGACATCTTTTAATAATGTATCTTATTTGGGAAAAGTGTCCTATGATGTAATGAATGAATACATTAATAGAGCTACTATTTGTGTTTTTCCATCTTTTGCAGAAGCCTTACCAGTTTCATGGCTTGAAGCTATGGCTATGAAAAAAGCTATAGTTGCATCAAATATAGGTTGGGGTAAAGAAATAATTGAAGATGGAAAGAATGGCTTTTTAGTTGATCCTAAAAATCATGCATTATATGCTGAAAAAATTTTGTCACTTTTGGCTGACTCTAATTTAAGGTTGAAAATAGGAGATGAGGCAAGAAAAAAAATCGAAAATTGTTTCGATATAAATACTGTTGTTGACCAAAATATTGATTTTTACAATATGTTTAAAAGATGATTGTAATTATATTGATACACGATTTTAAAAAGATCACTAGGGTTTTTAAAAATTTTGATGATGTTTTGACTTTTGAAAATGAGACAAGTATTCAAAAGTTAATTTTCGAATTTGCACAGCAGTTTCCAGAGGCTCAATTAATTTGGGTGCACGAATCGTTAATAAATCAAGTGAATCAGAATTGGATTGAAAATAACGTTTCAAGTAAAATAATGTATTTTTATAATCCATCGGAAACCGAATTTTTATCGGACAAAGTGGGTTATGTAGAACCTTCTCCATTCATTAAAATTAATAAAAAAGTTTGTTTTGCCAGTTGGCAGGCAAGTACTTTTATAGGAACTATTTCGGCTCAAGATTTTTTGAGTTTTGGAAGTCGATTCATCAAGGATAATTTTAGTTTTGGTTATTTTTTAACGATTATTTCAAAAATTGGTCATAGAAATGGATTGCGAACTTATTCCAACCCTAATTTACTTCAAGGAGAAAAGAAATTAGTTTCGCATATTGGAACTACAAAAGAACTCTTTCATTGGACAGCGCAATATTATGGATTTTCTAAATGCTTACAGTTGTTGCTACTTTTTGTGTTGTATGAAAAACAATTTCCAATTGCATCATTAATCAGTGTGATTTCGGTTAAGCGAATTGCTTTTGATACAACTGAAACTAAACAAGAAGTTTTAAATGTAGCTTTTTCAGCAGTAACTTTAGATGTTTTGATTCCGACTATTGGGAGAAAAAAATATTTGTATGATGTGCTTTGTGATTTAAGAACGCAAACAAAAATTCCAAATCGCATCATTATTGTTGAGCAAAATCCGTTAGAAAATAGTCAGTCTGAGTTGGATTATTTGAAGAATGAAATTTGGCCATTTGAAATCATTCATCATTTTATTCATCAAACAGGTGCTTGTAATGCAAGGAATATTGCTTTGAAGGAAGTAAAAAGCGATTGGGTGTTTTTTGCTGATGATGATATTAAACTAGCATCAACTTTTATCGAAGAAAGTTTTGCAACCATTTTAAAAACCAATGAAAAAGCGTTTACTTTAGCTTGCTTTAGACCTAATGAGGTTCCTGTTTTTCATCATCTAATGCATTGGGATACTTTTGGTTCTGGTTGTAGCATTGTGAAACGAGAAGCTTTAGAAAGTTTGTCTTTTGATATGCGTTTTGAAAATGGTTTTGGAGAAGATGCCGATTTTGGGATGCAATTGCGAAACAAAGGATATGATGTTTTATACTTACCACAACCACAAATTTTACATTTAAAAGCACCAGTAGGAGGATTTAGAGTAAAACCTACTTTGCCTTGGCAAGAGGAACAATTTCAGCCTAAACCTTCACCAACGGTGATGTTGTTTAAAATGTTGTATCATACAAAAGAGCAAATACTTGGATATAAATTAAATTTGTTTTTAAAATATTACAACCAACAAACGATTAAAAATCCGTTTAAATATTACAAAACCATGCAAAAGCAATGGGAAGTCAGTGAAAAATGGGCTGAAAAATTAAAATCACAATCAAAATAATATGGTGTTTACTTTAATCATTTGTACATATAAGCGTTCGCAACCTTTATTGAAGCTTTTGCTTTCGGTGCAGCATCAAACCTTGTATCCAAATGAGATTTTGATTGTTGATGGTTCGCCAGATGATTTCACCAAGGAAATGCTGACTCAAAATTCGTTTCAAGGTTTGAAGTATTTCAAAGTAGATGAAAAAGATAGAGGTTTAACAAAACAACGCAATTATGGTATTGCAAGAGTTCAGGAAGCAAGTGAAGTTGTTTGTTTTTTAGATGATGATACGGTTTTAGAACCTACTTATTTTGAAGAAATTATCAAAACCTATACATTATTTCCAGAAGCATTAGGTGTTGGTGGATATATTACAAATGAAACCAATTGGACAAAATCAACTTCAGATTATCAAGCCAGAATAAATGAGTTTTATTACGATGGTTGGAAAAGAAAAGATGGTTCCCGATTTGTTTGGCGTAAAAAGTTAGGTTTAGATAGTAATCGCCCTCCAGGTTGTTTGCCTGAATTTTCTCACGGAAGAAGTATCGGTTTTTTACCACCTTCAGGGAAAATTTATCAAGTAGAACAGCTTATGGGTGGTGTTTCTTCTTTTCGAAAATCTATTTTTCAAGAATTTCAATTTTCTACTTATTTTGAAGGTTATGGATTATATGAAGATGCCGATTTTACACTTCGATTATCAAAAGTGGGAAAATTATATATCAATACCAATGCGCAATTAGGACATTATCACGATGCCTCAGGTCGTCCTAATAAGTATGATTATGGAAAAATGGTGGTGCGAAATGGGTATTATGTGTGGCGTGTGAAATATCCAAATCCGTCTTTTAAAGCGAAAATAAAATGGCATTTAATTACGCTATTATTAACTGCTATACGATTTACGAATGTTGTTACGACGTCAAAACGAAAAGAAGCTTTTACCGAAACTTTAGGAAGAGTTTCAGGATGGTTCACTTTATTTTTTAATCCTCCACTATAATGTTGTATTTACTTAAAAAGAAAATAAATCGAAAACTCAAAGAGTTTAGAGAAAACTACCAACATGTTCGTTTTTACAACGGTACAGAGGAAGTATTGTTTTTAAGTTTAAAGCGAAATACAAAAGTTAGAACCTATTTGAACCTTATTTTTAGATTGCAACAACAGTATCAGCAACCTATTGTAATTGAGTTTTCTTTGTTTCGTTATTTTGTATTGGTTAAGTGGTTTAAAGAATTGGATTTTATTTATTTTTCGAAACCATTTCAAAAACCTAAGATCTATCGTTTATTTTCGCACCAAAGAAATACCGATTTCCAAGTAAATTTTAATTATAAAAAAGTTTATACTACAGATGGATATGTAAAAGAAGCGGTCCCGTATATTATGCATCCAAGAAATTATATGATTGCTAAACCTCAATTATTAGAAAAACAAGTTGGAATCGTTATGAGTGGCAATTTTGAAGCTAAAATTTACGATTCGGATGTGATTACTAAAAATTTTCAACTACTAAATCGATGGCAGATTTACAATGAAATTATAAGGCACAAAGCTGTAGTAACGATTACAGGAACAGAATTTAAAGAACAATTAGAATCTAGTATTTTCAAGAATTCATTTGTAGTAATGAAATGGCAACAAGGCGCCATTCCTTCGGAAGAATGGCGTCACTATTTGTCATCGGCCAAATTTTTATTTTGTGCTCCTGGAATGACAATGCCGATGTGTCACAATGTAATAGAAGCCATGTCGGTTGGAGTAGTGCCCATCATTAATTATCAAAATTGGTTAAATCCAAGTTTAATAGATGGAAAAAATGCGTTACTTTACAATTCAGAAGAAAGTATTCATCAAGTAATCGATAGGGCTTTACAAATGAGTCAGCAAGAATACAAACAGCTTCAAAATAATGTAGTTGAGTATTATAAAACATTTTATCAAGAGTATAATTTTGAAGCGAATAGATTTCAACCTTTAATTTTATTAAATGAAGATAGTAAAGACCTTGTCTAAAAAATATAAATACGTTCTTAAGAGATATCAATCTTTTAAAACGAATCCTTTAACCAAGTCAAATCCATTTTGGGCTTTGATCAAGTATTTGTATATTAATTTTTTGCTTTACGTTTTAAAAAAAGAGGTTACAATAACTTACTTGAATGGTATAAAAGCCAAAGTTAAAAAAGGAGATGGTATTGTTGGAAATTATCATTCAGGATTACATGAAGCTGCTGATTCTCTTTTTTTGATGCATTTACTGCGAGAAGGAGATTCTTTTTTGGATATTGGAGCTAACGTTGGACATTATACATTGCTAGCGGGCTTGTATTCAAAATGTAAAGTAACAGCTATTGAGCCTATTCCTTCAACATTTGAACGATTATCAAACAATGTTAAAATAAACAATTGGAAACATCAGCCATAGTTGTTAAATATTGGTTTGTCAAATGAATCGGGAGAATTAGTGTTTACCAATCAACAATTTACCACCAATAAAGTTTCTAGAAGTGGACACGGAATTAAAGTTAAGGTCAAAACATTAGATGAAATATGTTCAAAACAAATCCCAGATTTTATAAAAATCGATGTGGAAGGTTATGAGTGGTTTGTATTAAATGGAGGATTAAATACCTTATCAAATACTAATCTTAAGTTGATTCTTATTGAGTTAAACGAATCAGGAAAGAATTTTAATATTCAAGACGAGCAAATTATTCAGCTGTTAAAAGACAAAGGCTTTTTGCCTTATGTGTTTAATCTTGAAACGAAAGCTTTTACAGAAATTGATTTTAAAAACACGAAACAATTTAATACTTTGTTTATTAAAGATTTAGATTTTGTTTCCAATAGAATAACTAAATTTTTATAGTTTGAGGTTTAATGTTTATTAGGCATTTTCTTTATTCTTCGCTAGGTAAAGTACATTATTCAAGCCAAAAATTTTGGAATGGAACGCTGATGAAACGGGTCCGGTTAGGCGGAGCGCTGATTGTTGCGGATTTTTTACCACATAGAGACATAGTTTTAGCTATCGCTTGGGTCACAGAGATGCACGGAGTCTCTTTGGTGTGGATTGTGTTGAGAGAGATGCACAGAGGCGTTGCACTTGTTTTAGGGTTTTTGTTTAGGTGCTTCGCTTTTATTGTGTTTGATTTTTAGCCACGAATTTAAGTATTATGAGGGTTTTACATAGAGATGCGCAGAGGCGCTGTGCTTGTGTGGTTTTGAGTTTTTGAATGTTAAATTTAGACTAACGAATTTTGAATATTGAATGGATTGGAACGCGAAAGGATTCGCGCACCAGCGGGGGACGAGGAGAGGAGTGTTTTTTTTGTTATGATTGACTTACTTGATGTTAAATTTGGGGTACGCTTTTAGATGACTCTTTTTTGAGTTAGGTATTTTGTGTAATGTTTACTTTTGTTATTGTTCGCTTGGTAATGTACATAACTCGAGCCAAAAATTCTCGATTTTTAAAATTGCATCGATGAATTCATCCATATCTAAGGGTTTTTTTACATAGCTGTTGCAATTGTTTTCGTAAGCTTGTCCAATATCGTTAGAAAATGCGGATGTTGTTAGCATGATCACAGGAATCTTTTTAAGATTAAGATCTGTTTTGATTTGCTTTAATACTTCGTGCCCGTTATAAATAGGTAAATTGATATCTAAAAGAATGAGGTCTGGTCTTTTAGCATCTAAAAAGGCACCTTTGTTGTAAAGAAAGTCTAGGGCTTCTTGTCCGTTTCTTGCTACGCTAATTTCCGTGTTTATTTTACTTTCTTCAAAAGCATCTTGCGTAAGTAAAATATCTCCTTCGTTATCTTCAACTAAGAGAATGTGAACTGTTTTTAATTTCATATTCAATTTTTTTGTACTGAAATAAAACGAGAGCCTTTTGATTGGTTCTCGATTTAGATCTAATAGACCTCTTTGTAAAGTTACATTTTTTTTACAATTTGTCAAACAGGTACTCGTGTCTTTCTAAAAATTTAGATTTATAACCAAGCAAAAAGATTGAATACTTTTGTTGATTTCTTCTGAAACCCCTTTGTTTCATTGTGTTAAAAGCACACTATTTTATTTGTTTTAGTTTTTGGAGTTTCTTTAATTATCTAATTTTTGAATTCAAAAAGGTTTTTTGATTGGTCTTTTTTTTTTGATTTTTTTAGGGGTTTATTGTTTTAGTTCCATCAGTTTGTCGTTTGTTTTGGGTATTTCAAAATAAAATATTGACCCTTTATCAAGTTCCGACTCTACCCAAATTTTACCGCCTAAAAAATCGATATGTCGTTTTACAATAGAAAGACCAATTCCTGTGCCTTCGTATTCTTCTCGATTATGTAAACGTTGGAAAATGATGAAAATTTTGCTGTAAAATTTTTCATCAATTCCAATTCCGTTATCTTTTACTGCGAATAGCCATTTGTTGTCTTCTTCCTTGTAGGTAATTTCAATATTTGGTGCTATTTCTTTTTTTGAATATTTTATAGCATTATCTAATAATGAATGAAACACCTGAGTTATGCCTGTTTTGTAGGTTTTAATAACGGGTATTTTTTTAGAAGAGATGACTGCTGATTTTTCTGAAATTATTCTACCTCTTAACAGTTTGAAATCAGCAATTATTTCATTTATATCTACCTCTTCAACGAAATCTGTTGGTCTTCCTGCTCTAGAATAATCTAAAAGATCTAAGATGATTTGCTTCATTCGTTTTGAGCCGTTTGTAGCAAACTCTATGTATTTTAGGGCTTTGTCGTCTAATTTGTCTTCGTATTTTCGTTTTAGTTGATCCATGAAGCTGGAAATCATTCGCAGCGGTTCTTGTAAGTCGTGAGATGTTATAAAGGCAAATTGCTCTAATTCTTCATTAGAACGTTCCAATTCTTTGGCATACGATTGTAAGGATTCGTTCAAGGCAATGAGTTGGGCTTCGTGATTTTTTTGTTCTGAAATATCTGTCATTGCTCCGATTACTCGCACTACTGTTCCTTGTTTATTTCTTAAAAATGTAGCACGATCGATTACAAATGCTACTGAACCGTCTGCTTTGATGAATCGGTATTCTTCATACCAGTTTTTCAGGTTTGGATCTTGCATGTATTGTGCTACTTTAGTTGTAATACGTTCTCTATCGTCTGGATGGATAAGTGATGCTAATAAATCAAATGAAGGTTTGATTACTTCCAAGTCATATCCGAACAAGGTTTGAAATCCTTTACCCCAAAAAAGCGTATTGTTTGCTACATCAAAGTCCCAGATAGCGTCATTAGTTGCTTCTGTTACTTTTTCGAATCTTTCGTTTGCTTGTAAGATACTGGTTTCTGATTTTTTACGTTCTGTTATATCTCTAATGAAAGCACAGAAAAATAATTCTTCACCTTGTTTTATGGGTATTACGGTTAATTCTATTGGAAATTCTTCTCCGTTTCGTTTGATGGCACTTAATTCTAGCAATACATTGAGGGCTCTTCCTTCACCTGTTTTGAGATAGTGGTTCATGCCTTCTCTATGATATTTTCTGAAAGGTTCTGGTACAATTAGTTCTGATAGTAATTGTCCTAATACTTCTGTTTCTTTCCAACCAAAAATTACTTCTGCTTGCTTGTTCCAAAAAGTGATAGCTTCCTTAGTGTCGATGCAAATGATGGCATCTAATGCGCCACTCATTATTAATCTTCTTTTTTCTTCGCTGTCACTGATTTCTTTTTCTGTTTTTTTGCGTTCTGTTATATCTAAAATTACTGCTAAAAATCTTCTTTGGTTATTTTCTGTAACTAATTGTAAATGCACTTCTACAGGGTAGAGGCTTCCATCTTTACGTTTATGATTTGTGAAGAAAATTAGCTTTTCCTTTTCATTATTCATTAAAGGCGTAATCAGTTCTTTAAATGCCTCTACCGTATAGTCAGGTTTGATATCGATAGGTGTTAGTGTTTTTATTTCTTGAGCGGAATAACCAATATTAATTAATGCCCCTTTATTTGCATAAATAAATTGAAAGGTGTCAGCATCGAATACATAAATTTCATTTAAACTGTTTTCTAATGTGTTTTGTAGGTTGTTTTTTTGAAGCTCTACTATTTTTTGTTCGTGAATGTCTTGGAAACTACCATATAAGCGTGTACATGTCCCATTTGCTATTTCTGTATTTCCTATACATCTCACCCAGCGTTCTTTCTTTTTGGCTGTGACTAGAACTGCTTCAAAATCAAAAGGGATTCCAGTTTCCAGACTTTTTGTTATTTTTTCTGTCACCATTTCTCTAAAGTCTTCCCTGTAGAAATTGATGCCATTTATTAAATCGGGCTTAAAGGTTAGAGGACCTGTTTCGTGAAGTTCATACACCATATTTGACCAATACACTTCATTTTTTATCCTGTCAACTTCCCAGCTTCCTATTTTTGCTAATTTAGTTACTTGCGCTAGTAGTTCTTCGTTTTGGGTTTCTTTGGTAACATCTAATAAAATAGAATTAAAAAGTATGGTACCGTCTGTAGAAAATTCAGGTTTTCCAAAACCTTGCAGTACACGTTTTTCTCCATTTGGAATAATGGAACGATATCTGACAGACCAATTTGTTTTTTTTGTTATGGATTCTTCAATGCTTTTTTTGACTGCTTCGAAGTCGCCACCCGCTTTTGTTTGACTCCATGCTAAGTTGATATTGTTTGTAATTTCTTCTGCTGTATATCCCCAAATTTTTTCAGCTCCTTTACTTACGTTTCTAATTTCGTCGTGTCCGTCTGGATGTATTACGTATTGAAATACTACTCCAGGGATGTTGTCTGATAGGTTTTGTAAACGAGCTTCTGCTTCTTTACGATCGGTAATATCTTGAAAGCTGCCAAAAAACTTTACGCATTTTCCTTCAATATATTCTGGATTTCCTATTACTCGTATGCAACGTTCTTTGTTGCCTTTCGTAATAATTACTGCCTCATAATCTAAATATACGCCTTCTGTAATGCTTTTTGTAATGCGATCTGTGACAAAAGCTTTGTATTCTTCTTTATAAAAGTCAATAGCTTTGTCTACATCTGGTATAAAAGTGTTTGGGTCTGTTTCGTGTAAACGATGTACTTCATTTGACCAAAATAGTTTGTTTTCTATTAGGTCATATTCCCAGCCACCCACTTTAGCCAATTCTCGGGTTTGTCTATTAAGTTCTCGGAGTTTTTTTTCTTCTGTTATGTTTTTTGCTGTGGCATATATTAGACCCTCTTCTGAAGAAGCATTATGTGTCCAGCTCAACCAAATTACTTTTCCGTTTTTGGTTATGTACCGATTTTCGAATCTTATAGTAATTCTGTCTTTTATAATATTTTCTAGTTCACCTTTTGAGCGGTTTTTATCATCGGGATGAACAAATTTTTCAAATGTATTATAAAGAATTTCCTCTTCAGTATAGCCTAATAAATCACAAGCTGCTTTATTTATTTTTAAAAATCGCCCTTTAAAATCGGTTAAACATAAAATATCAGGAATGGTGTTGTATAAATATACTAAGTCGTTTTCCAGTTTTTTTCGGTTCATTTCTGATCCTATAAATTGTTTTAACTGTTCGAATAGTTTGATGTGTTTATTCAGCTGATTTATTTCTTTTTGAGTGGCAATCAGAAGCACTCCCATAATTTGATTGTTAAAAATCAGTGGAAAGGCCGATGCGTTTTTGATGGCTGTTTTTTCTGCAGCTTCTTTGCGAACAAAGTCATCTTTTTTATTGATATCCTCCCATAGTAGGGTGTTTTTTTTACTCCAAACGGCCCCTGGTAGTCCTTCTCCAAGTTTAAAAGTTCTAACTTTTTTAGTTAGTTCACAAAAGGTATTTGCATTTGTAGAAGCTGTATTAGTTGTCATTAATTGCAACTTTGTATTTTCAATATTAGGCATCCACAACTCTACAAAGTCAAAGCGACCGTAATCGCATATGGTTTGACATAGTAATTTGGAAGATGATAACAAGTCTTTTTCAGAAGAAAAGTTAAGGCTTATTTTTCCCAATAATTCTTTTTCTAGTTCTTTTTGTTTTTGCTCTGTTACATCTCTTTGTATGGCAATCCAATGTGTATAAGTCCCATTCTCATCCGCTATGGGAGATATTTTAAAATTATTCCAAAATTCTTCGCCATTTTTTTTGTAGTTGATGATGGTGATTTCGCATGATTCCCATTTTTCAATTGCAATGTTCAATTTTTTGAGTTCCTCATGATCTGTATTAGGTCCATGGAGCACTTTAGTTGTTTTACCTATTATTTCAGAAGCTTTATAGCCCGTCATTTTAGTAAAAGCTTCATTAACGTACATGATTTTGGGACCTGAATAGTCAAAGAGCTCTACTTCGGTTATTACAACTGAATCTTTAGTATTAGTGACTACGCTACTAAGCAGTCTAAACTGCTGTTCTTCTTCCTTTTGTTTTGTTATATCTCTTGAGTTGGCTACAATTCCTCTAATAGCAGGATTGTCGAGCATATTTGTTAGTACTGTTTCAATCCAGCGCCATTCTTTCTTGCCGTCTTTGAGTCTGAAAGGTTCTACAATCACTTTTTTTTCAGTAGCTATTCGTTGCATATAAATGTATGCCTTATCTATATCATCTGGATGGATAAAGTCAAAAACGGTGTTGTTTTGAAATTCTTCTGGGGTTATCCCCAAAATAGCTGTTGTAGTGGGACTGGTATAGCTGTATTTTCCATTGGTATCTATGATACTAATCATGTCACCACCTTCTTGAACAAGCGCTTTAAAGCGTTGTTCACTTTGAAGTATTAGTTCTTCTTGTTCTATTCTTTTGGTAATATCTTGGCAAACTACCAGCATGCATTCCCGATCGTTGAAATCTACTTTATGGCCATTGATTTCGACTTGTATTCGTGTGCCATTCTTTTTTTTATGTGTAAAAATCCCAAAATAGATATTTTCTTTTTGGTATTTTTTTATAGTATGAGAACTGATTAGTTTTGGAACTTCTTCTGGAGGTCTTAGGTCTTTTAAGTTTAGTTTTAGAAATTCTTCTCTTGTATATCCATAGTGTTCAGTGGCTGCCCTATTTACATCGAGAATTTGTAATGTTTGATAGTCATAAATCCAAGATGGCATTGGGTTTAGATTGAAAAGATTAATGTTTATAAGGTCTTTATTCATTATTTATCTTATCTTATGGTTTAAACTAAAGTTAGAGTTACTCTTTTGAAATCGTTAATCTCAAATATAAAGAAATATTTTTTAATAATTTGTTGATACTAAATTAATTGAGTTTAGATTTTGTGTTTTAAGAGGAGTTTTGGATAATGAATTTTTGGAATGCGGATTTGAGGAGATGGGGGGACTGGGTGATGGGGAGAGTGGGTGATGGAGAGAGTGGGAGATGGGGAGAGTGGGAGATGGGGAGAGTGGGAGATGGGGAGAAAGGTAGATGAGGGGATTTTTTTTGAATGTGGTTATAGTTTGTTTTCTTCTTTGATGTTTTTTAGGATTTCTTTGCAAATGGGTTTGGATAGGTATTGATTGATGATTGGGAATTTTGTTGCTTTTTCTTTGTCAAGTTTGTTGATGGAAGAAGTTAGCAGGTAGATTGTGGTGTTTTGTGGAGTTACGAATGATTTTATTTCGTTTAGAAATTCCCAACCGTTCATTTCGGGCATGTTGATGTCGAGGAAAATGGTGTAGTTTTCCTCTGTTTTGTATTCTTTTTTAAGGTGATTCAATGCGTCTTTTCCGTTGCTGAATGTTGTTATTTTTTGGGCAACTTCAACAAGTTCAAGATTCTTTTTTAGAATCATAATTGAAATGGGGTCATCGTCTATTATAAAAACCTGTTTTTTCATAGGCACTTTTTTTTGGTTACCTAACTTTTGTGTGTTTTTTCTACTATTTCATTAATACTGTTTTCTAGTTCTAACACAGATTGATTAAGGTAATTTAAGAGTTCATTATCTGTAACTGCATTTGTTTCATTTATAATTTTAAGTAAGCCTGTAATATTTGTTAATGGGGCTCTAACTATGTGCGATTGTATCCAAGCGATATCTTTTAATTTTTCGTTTTGATTTTCAATTTCTTTAAGGTGTTCGATACTTTTTGTGATATCGTTGCTTACAATTATTATGGCTTCTTTGTTGTTGTGAATTATTTTATTGTATTTGACTTCAGTAATTATTTTTTCTTTATTCTTTTTTTGATGTGTTTGGGTGATGATGGTTTCGTGATTGTCAAAAATACTTTCTTCGTCTCTAAAGATGGTTTTGATAGAATTGTTTAGCAATTCTTCTTTTTTAAACTCATATAGTTTTTCACAGGCTTGATTTACATCTAAAATTTGAAAAGTTTCTGCATCAATTACAAAAATAGGTTGTGGACTTAGTTGGAACAAATCAGTATAAAGTTGCTCAGACTCTTTTATTTTTATAATATTTTTAAAACGCTCTATGTTATAAACGATGCTTTTGTATAATGTTATGCTGTTTAGTTCGTCTTTGAGTAGGTAATCAGACGCACCTAATGCAATAGCTTTTAAAGCAAATGAAAAATCAGTATAGCCAGTTAGTACTACTACAGGAATATTTTTGGCGATTTTTAACACTTCTTCTACCAGTTCTGTGCCACTTTTATCAGGTAGCGAAAGGTCTAAAAAGATGATGTCGTAATTTTCAACATCCTCTTTGAAAGCGTTTAATTCGCTAAATCGTTCAAAGTGCTTAACAGAAGGGTTTTTGATTTTTTCGCTTACATACTCTTCTAAAAGGAAAAAATCGCCTAAGTTGTCCTCAACGACTATTATACTATACTTTTTTTCATCTACAATCATATCATTTATTAGCCGGTAATTTACAAATTTTAAACCAATAATTACTTAATGCATTAATTGTTTCGAAAAATTCATTAATGTCAGCGGGTTTTGTTATGAAACAATTTGCGTGATTTTCGTAGGTTAGGTTAATATCACTAATTGCAGAAGAAGTTGTTAAAATTATAACCGGGATGTGTTTTGTTTTAGCGTTTTCTTTAATTTTTTTTAGCACTTCATGGCCATTTAACAATGGTAGGTTGATGTCTAAAAGAATTAAATCAGGCAATAACGATTCGTCATTTTGATCAAACAAAATGTTGATGCCTTCTTTTCCGTTTCGAGCTACTTGTAACTCAATATTAGATCCGCAATCTTCAAAGGCTTCTGAAGTAAGTACGATGTCTCCTTCATTGTCTTCTACAAGTAAGATTTGGTTTTTTTTCATAACTAGGGGGGGAGTTTTGTTGTTTGTTTTTATAAAGATACTTTAATTTATCCAATTAAAAATCATAAAAACAGTTAATACTTGATTATTTCGTTTCTTTTTTCTTATATAATATTGATTTTAAATTATTTATATTTTGTGTTTTTTATTGTATTTTTAGGCAATGTAAAGTAAAAAGAGCTTCCTTTATTTGGAGAAGAATCGATTTGAATTTTTCCTCCCAAAATTTCAATTGCTTTTTTAGTTATTGATAAACCTACTCCGGTTCCTTTATCTTCGATGTTAGAATTTAAACGTTGAAATAATTGAAAAATCTTTTCATGATATTCTTTGTCAATTCCAATTCCCTTATCTGAGCAAGTAAATTCCCAGTAATTAGGTTGCTCTTTGTATGTTATTGTTATGTGTAGCTTTTCATTATTCTTTTTAAATTTAATTGCATTTTCAATTAAATTTTTAAATATCAGGTAAATTAAATTTTCATCGGTTTTAATAACGGGTAATTTAGAAATAGTGACATTGTCTAAAGTTAACGCATTTTCATATTCTTTTATTATGTTAGTAATGACCAGATTTAAATCTATGTCTTTGTAATTTAAGTTTTTACCAATTTTAGTATGCTCTTGTAAGTTTAAAATACTTTTACGCATGTAGTAGGCCCCATCAATGGCGTATTTGATGTATTTATGTCCTTGTTCGTCTAAACTGTTTTTGTATTTTTTTTCAAGATTTGTTAAAAAACTAATTATGGTTCTATTAGGTTCTTGAAGATCATGAGAGGCTAAGAAAAAGTAATTCTCAAGTTCGTTATTGGTTTTTTTAAGTTCAGAAGATTTTTCTTTTAATTCTTCAATTTTTTGTCGGATGGCAGAATTGTATCTTTTAAGTAAGATAAATAAGAGCAATCCGGTTGAAATAACAAAAAAGCATCCTTTAATGTTTTGAAAATTAGTAATTTGTTCTTGGGTGTTCTTAGTAATAAATAAAAGCACAAAATGGTCACTTAAGAATATCCACAATATTCCAATTGTAATGTATAACAGTGTTATCTTAAGTTCAGACTTCATCTTTATTCTTTTTCTCTTGGTAAGGTAAAATAAAAAGTACTGCCTACATTTACCTCTGATTCTACCCAGATGGTTCCGTCTAAGTTTTCTACTATTTTTTTAACGATTGCTAATCCCATTCCGCTTCCTTTATCGCTTTCTCTAACGTGTAATCTTTGGAACAGTACAAATATTTTTTCCAGGTATTCATTTTCAATTCCAATTCCGTTGTCTTGAACGGCAAAGGTTATTTGTTTGTCATTTTCTTCTATTACTGTCACTGTTACTACAGGAGCTTCGTTTTCTTTGGAATACTTAAAAGCGTTGCCAATTAAGTTTTGAAAGATTTGAATCAATGGCGATTTGTATGAGTTCAGCGTAGGTAGTTTTTCATATATTAACTTTCCATGAGGAAATTCTAACTTGCAGAACGTTTCGATTTCGTAAACAATGTCGTTCAGATTTACAGGTTCTTTTTTATCGTTGTATTTTCCAACTCTTGAAAATTCTAAAATGTCTAGAATGATGTTCTTCATTCTTTTGGCACCATCAACGGCAAAGAAGATGTATTTTCTCCCTTTATCATCTAAGACGTTGTTGTATTTTTTTTCCAATTGCGTTAAGAAACTAGTAATCATTCTTAAAGGCTCTTGTAAGTCGTGCGAGATGATGTAGGCAAAATATTCTAACTCTTTGTTTACTTTGGTTAGTTCTTTGGCTCTGTTTTCTAGTTCTAGGTTTAATTTTTCTAAATCGGCTGTTTTTTTATCCACTAGAGTTTCTAGTTTTAGAGGTTCTTCTGCTAATTTTCTTAAGTATAATGCAATGATTATGCTTAATACAATTCCATAAATAAGAAATTCTATCGATCTGTTTAAATATTTGGGTTCTTTTAGTTTTACATATAAATACCAATCTCCAGCGGGTAAAAAAGATTTATGAATTATTCCATTAGTAAAATCGGTATTGTTGTTGAAAAATTTTGGTCCTTTTAAATCGCTCCCTTTTTGTACAATTTGGTACTCAAAAACCGAGCTACTACCTGAACCGTTAATGTGGAGGGCTTTTAAGAAGGTTTCTGTTTTGATGATAACAGCTGAAAATCCCCAGAATTTACCATTTTTGTAAATAGGTTCTCTTCCTACCATTCCCATGCCGCCTTGTACGAGTTGGAAAGGTCCTTCGAAGAAAATTTTATTTTTAGCAATGGCTTCTTCAGCGGCTTTTTTGTGAAGTTTATCTGAGTCGAGGTTATACCCAATGGCTTTTTCATTACCTATTAAAGGATAGGTTTTAATTATTTTAAATCCTTTTACCAGTTGAATACCATCGACATATTCGTTTTTTTCAACTAAGCCTTTTGCTACGGGATTAAATTCTTGATCTTCTAAGTTTTTTTCGGCTATAAAGCTTATTACTTTCACTACGTTTGAGCTGTAGTTTATGGTGCTTTCTATTTGGTTTTTTATTCTAAAAGATTCTTCTTTTACTTTTATAAGTTCGTTTCTATACTCATTGTTGTATATTCTGTAGGTTAGGAATATACTAATGATAAGTAGTATGAAAAAAGATATTATGCCCAATTGATTAGGCCAATAATCTAGACATTTGTTTATTTTTCTTAGTAGGGTCATTTTTTTGGTAATGTAAAATGAAACGTTGTTCCTTTGTCTGGTTCCGATTCAACCCAGATGGTTCCATTTAGGTTTTCAATAATTTTTTTTACAATAGCTAATCCCATACCTGAGCCGCCAAATTCTTGTTTAGTGTGTAATCTTTGGAAAATCACAAAAATTTTGTTGTGAAATTCTTTGTCTATTCCAATTCCGTTGTCTTCAATTTTAAAATGCCAATTTTTCTCTTCTTCTATTGCTTCAATTTTTATTTTAGCGCTTTCATTGGTTTTTTGATATTTTAGGGCGTTTCCAATGAGGTTATGAAAGATTTGTGTTATTGGTGTTTTATAGGCTGTTATTGTTGGTAGTTTATCATATGTAATTGTAGCATTAGTTTCGACAATTTTTTGTGTGTTCATTTTACAAACTTCATCTACTAGTTTGTTTAGTTCTATTTGTTCGTTTTGTTCTGTTACTTTTCCAATTCTTGAATATTCTAAGATGTCTAAGATGATGTTTCTCATTCGGTTAGCGCCATCTACGGCAAAGTAAATATACTGTTTTCCCTTGTCATCTAATACATCTGAGTATTTTTTTTCTAGGTGGGTTAGAAAACTTGTGACCATTCTTAAAGGTTCTTGCATATCATGAGATGCGATATAAGCAAATTGCTCCAATTCTTGGTTAGAGTTTAATAAGGCTTTTGCTTGTTTTTCTAATTTTTTATTTAGTATGCGAAGCGAGTCTTCTTGTTCTTTGCGTTGTGTAATGTCTTGAAGCGCTCCCACAATTCGAGTAGCAATTCCTTTTTTATTTCTGATAATGACTCCGTTGTTAGAGATGTATGCAAATTCATCGTCCGCTTTTTTGTACCAATATTCCACACTCCAGTTTTCCTGTTTTGGATTTTTGATGGCTTCACTAAGTGAATTGATTACTTCCTCTGCTTGGTCAGGTCTTATTCTGGATTTTATTAATTCTAAAATATTGGTATTGTAAATGAAACTTGGTACTTTGTATCCAAACGATTTGTAGAAACCTTCGCCTCTGTACATGGTATTTTTTTCAATGTCCCAATCCCAAATAGCTTCATTTGTTGCCGCTGTAGATTTTTCAAAACGATCATTTGATGCTTTTAAAGCGTCTTCATATGCCTTGGTGCTAGTTATGTCTTTATAGTAAATTGATAAGCCGGCTTTTGATGGATATACACTTACTTCTACCCATAAGTTGAGTCTTTCTAAAAAGGTTTGAAATGAAACGGTTTTTTGATTTGTGATGGCTTCTTTATATTTTGTTTCGTGAATAGTTTTTTTAATTTGAGGGAATAATGTCCATAAATTTTCACCTAATACTTGTTCTCTATTCAGCCCAATAATTTTTTCCGTTTTGTTGTTCCAATAGGTTATGTTCCAATCTTTATCTAGCGAAATAAAGGCATCGCCAATGCTTTCTAAAATATCATTTTTTTCTTCAAGTGATTTTTGTAATGCTAAATTGGTTTTTATTCTTTGAATAGTTGTGGCGAGGTTAAAAACTATGTTTGATAGAAAACTTAATTCGCTCATAGACCAATTGCGCTCTTCCATACAATCATCAAACCCTATAAAACCATGGAAAACGTTGTTAATGAAAAGTGGTAAAACTATAAATGATTTTATATTTTGACTCACTACATTTTCTTTTAAATTCCCTTCTGGTAGTTGCGAAGTAATTGCTGAAATTAGTTTTCCTTCCATTAGCGGATCAAAGAAATCTGTAAAAGCTTCAACAGGGACATTTTGTAATTCTGGATTTTCAATCTGAGATTCTATACCATTTTTTGTCCATTCTAATTTTTGACTGCAGGTTTTGGATTCATTATTGTCAGATTCGTCCATTTCAAAATAATAAATTCTGTCTACATCAATGGTGTTTCCAGTTATTTGAAAGACTTTATTTAATGATTCATACCAATCATCAGCATGAATTAATTCAGATATTACGCTAGTAATTGAAGATGAGAAAATATTTTTTTGAGCTAATTCTAGCTCGTTCACTTTTTGATGGGTTATGTTTTGAATACTTCCTAGGATTTTGGTTATTTTGTTTTCAAAGTTGTATTCTGGTTTTCCGATACATCTTACCCATTTCAAATTTCCTTTTTTGGTTTTTATTTGAAATTCGATATCAAATTTTTTTCCTTTATTGATTAATTTATAAAATGCTTTTTCGGACTTTTTTCTGTCTTTATCGTAGGTGAAGTTCAGTAAGGTTTCTAGGTTGATATTTTTGTCAGTATCTAATTCTAAGATTTCTTTCACCACGTTTGATAAAAAGAAATGAGGTGATTGTGTTAGGGTCTGGTATTCCCAGCTTCCAATTTCTGCTAGTTTTGCTGTTTCTTGAAAGAGGTGTTGTAGTTCTGTTATTTCTGTAATATTTCTACCATAGGCAAAAGAATTATTTTCTTCACCAAAAATTTCAGACGAGCTCCAGGCTATCCATTTGTAATCTCCGTTTTTGGTTCTGTATCGGTTGGTGAAATTATTTGATTTTCTGTTTCCTGAAATGGTTTCGACATATTCTATTTCTGATTTTTTTAAATCATCGGGATGAAGGAAATAGGTGTATGGATTTGATGTTAATTCCTCTTCCGTATATCCTAATAAATCGCAAAATGCTTGGTTTACTTTTGTAAAGTGACCGTAAGAATTTGCAATGGCTATGATGTCAGGCGCACTTTCAAACATCAGCGTGTTCATTTCCTCATTCATTTTGCGTTTTATCTCTGATCCAAGATAATTGCTTAGCGCTAGATAAGGTTCGATTTTTAGTTGTTCTAAAGTTAAATCTTCTTTTGAGAAAAATATTAGAGCTCCAATAAAGTTGCTGTTGTTGAATAATGGTATTCCAAGAAGTGATTTAATTCCGATTTCATTTGCTAGTTCTTTTCGAAAAAAATAGTTATTGACGTCATCTTCTTTCCAGAGTTGGTGTTTTTTTTCCTTCCAGATGATTCCTGGAAGTCCTTGGTTCTCTAAGAATTTAGAAAAACTAAATGTGCTTTCGTAGCTTTTTTTTACGTTATCGTTTTTTGTTGTCCATTTTTTTAAAGAGATGTTTGTTTTGCAAGAATTTAATAGCCATAATTCGGTAGCTAGAAAATCATCATATTTAGTGAGATATGTTAGTATGTCTTCTAAAACTTCTTCTGTTTTTTTATCTTCTTTAAAAATTAAAGAAATTTGATTTTGTATTTTTTTTTGAATTTCAATTACTTTTTTAACTGAGGTGTCTCTTAGTAGTCCAATCATTTTTATGGGAACACCCTGGCTATCTCTGATGATAATTGCGGTTTCTTCTACGTATGCGTAGGAATTGTCACTTTTTCTAAATCGAAATTCTTTATTCCATTGATTGGCGTTTGTGTCTTTTAAAAAGACTTCCCATTCTTCTTTTAGGCGTTCGTTGTCTGATGGGTGCATTAGTTGTGCCCAATTTTCTAATCGAAAGGGTTTGTCGTTTGATTGATAACCGAAGATTCTTGAGAAACTTTCACCCCAGTTGAAAATATCGTCTTGAATATCCCAATCGTAAATTACATCTTTCGTGATTTTATTTAACAATTCCATCTTTTCGTTTGTTTCTACAAACTCTGTGATGTCTTGAAAAACCCCTACTAATTTTATAGGATTGTTGTTTTTGTCTTTAATGACTTTTCCAGAAGAGATAATGTGTTTGATTTTGTTATTGGCAGTTATGAATCTTTTTTTGATTCGGTATTCGATTCCTTGATTTATGGCTTGCGTCATTTTTTCGAGTGCCATTTCTCTGTCTTCTGGATGAATTACTTCTAAACCTTTATTTGTGTCTAGTTTTTCATCGGAAGGTTCCATTTCTAGAATTCTATAAACGCCTTTTGACCAATAAAGTTCATTTGAAACTAGGTTTAAATGCCAGCTTCCGGTTTTGGCTACCGATTCTGTTTGCTCTATTATTTCAGTTTCGTAGATTTTTTTTTCTGGCATAATAAGTTTTGAAAATAAAGACAATAAAAAAGGTTCTTATTATGGTTGTTGGGTTATGTAAATGTACAAAAAAAGTAATACAAAAACCAATTGTACTGCTAAATGTGGTTTGCATTTATTGGTTTGTAAGTGCTTGTTTTTGCGCGTTTTAAAGATATTCCAATCCTTGTAACGGTTATTAACAAAATCTTTACAGTTATTACTTAGGCTTAGGGTATGGGGAAAGGTTGTTACAAATTTGTACCAGTTCAAATGATAATTATTCCCTAAAATAAAGAGTTATGAACACAAAACTTTACATAAAATGGTTTGAAGTTGTAAAAGGTTTCCTTTTCTTCATCTTGGTGTTTTTTTCACCAGCAAGTCATTCCCAATGCACTAATGGTTCAATAAGACCAGCCGATAATTTTACTTATACTTTATGGTCGCCTAGATGTTTAAATGGAACAGATGGTGAAATTAGATTATCTAATATTTCAAGTACCGAAGGTACAAATGATTTTACAAATCAAGCCTATCAAGTACGAATTTTAAGCGGACCAGGTGGAGCTAGAAATTTTTCAGTTGCTCTTAATACAAGTACACATACGATTTCTGGATTGTCTGCTGGAACTTATGTTGTGGATATTATTGATGCTTGTGGAGGAAATAGCGCTGATAGAACAATAGTTGTGCCTAATGGTTTGAATAATATGACAGTTGTATCTACTGCTATAACTCATATCGATAGACGAACAGATTTGTATTCAACTGTTTGTGGTGATGTTTTAAAATTTAGAATAAAGACTTTTTCAGGAACTACAAGCGGAAATGTGACTTATAGCTTTACTAATACTCTTGGGCAAAGTTTGTCAATTGTTAATGTTGTTCCTCAAGCAGCTATATCAAACCCAAGAAACTTTCAAGTAGATTTTGAATTGCCTTTGGCTTTTTTCAATGATAGCGATATTACTTATACCGCCTTTAATGATTGTGGTCCAGTAAGAGGAGGTAGTTTAAGTGTGCCAAGTGTTAGAGAGTTCTTTTTTGATACTCCTGAGATTTCAACTTTTCCCGATCCAAACAATCCTTGTTTTATAGGTTATGATGTTAAATTATTTCGAAATAATTTAGTTAATCCTATTTATTTACAGGTTGAAGACGTGGCGCGTCCAGGTGAGCCAGTGATTGATATTTATGGTAATCCAATTTTAGGACAATACGTGAATTTATCGCACAAGAATAGTGTTTCTCAAGGAGGCTCTTTGGCCGTGAGTTTGGGATTAGAATATGGTATTCAATATAGAATTACTTTAACTGATGCTTGTGGATTTACTGAACAAGAAGAAATAAGAAAAGATATCGCCCCTTTCAATCCTGAAATTGTGTGTACTATGGCGGCAAGAGACAGTAATGTGTTTTTTGATGATGTAACATTTTTGAATTTTAATGAAATGTCTGTTTCTAGTATGCCAACTGGTCCACTAGCTATAACGGTTAATTCAGGACCATCTACTTATACTTCTCAATTTGGAACTGGGACAAATTTAACGTCTCAATCCATTACTTATCCTTATTCGATGCAGTTGAATAATCCTTTTGTGACTAGTTTGTTAACTCATGATGGCGCAAAATCTTTTCCTCCTGGTAATTATAACTTTACAGTAGTAGATGCTTGTGGTAAGACGGAGACCTTTGATTTACAAACTAATTATACTAGAAGTGTTAATATTTCTCATGAATTAGGAAATTGCGGTGAAATTCAATCTAATGTTTTAGTGTCTGTAAGTGTTCCTATAGGTTTTTATGGAAGCTTCATTGCTGTTTATAAATCTGATGGTACTATTCTTTACTCTGGAAGAATAAATTTTAGTGCGCCTTTCTTTTTTACAGGAATTGGAGGAGGAACAATTAGTTTTAACGCTCCAATTAATGATGATTATATTTTGAGATTTGGGGGAGTAACTGGATTAAATAATAAAGTAGAGCCTCAACAGTATGGTGGTGTTAATGGCTTACCAAGATTGACGGGTGGTTTTTTATATGAATATAATTTTAATACCAATATTCAAACTTTCAATTTCGAATCGATAGTAGCCTGTGAAACCACTGTGAATATGGTAGCTACTGGAGGAAGAGCTCCTTATACTTATGCATTGTATGATGCTAGTGGAACTCAACAAATTTATGCTTACCAAAGTTCTTCTGTTTTTAGTGGTTTACAAGCTGGTGCTACTTATTTGGCTAAGACTATGGATGCTTGTGGACGCGAATTTGCACAGTCTTTTTATGTGTACAACGCTCCTAATCCTAGTGTTTCAATTGCCAGTTCAGTAGGTTGTAACGGAACTTTAGCCTCTGTATTATTAACTGATTTACCAGGGGAATGGAGGTTGCAAGAAATGACTACTGGTTTACAGTATCAGGGAACTACTTCTACTTTTTTGGTTGAAAATTTAGGTGTTGGAAATTATCAATTTGTTTGTACTGATTTGACTACACAATGTAGTAATCAACAATCTATTCCTGTTGTTATTTTGGCACCAAGCTGTCCGGTGGCTAGTGATGATGTTTTGGTTTATACCCCTAATTCATCTATTACTATTAATGCTTATCAAAACGATACTGTGGGTGCAGCAGTTAATCCAACAAGAATTCGATTTTTAGAACCTACTAATGCTCAAAATAAGGCCTATTGTTTAGAAAATAACTTGATAGCATTTGATATGCCTAATGAAGGAAGATGGAGTATCGACATTGTTTCTGGATTGATTCAATTTGTTCCTCAATCTACTTTTTTTGGAAATCCTACTAGTGTGACTTATTTTATTAGAGATTTCAATGAGAATATTAGTAACGAAGCGACAATAAGCTTTGATTTACTTCCTGTAACACAAACAGATTTGTCAAATTATGTAATTGGTCAGCCAGTTGTACTGAATTTGATACAAAATGATACTATAGGTGATGTTGTAAATCCTACTACTATTGAATTTACAAATCCAACTACACCTAATACAACAGTTAATGAAAGTGGCGCATCCATCATCATGCAGGTTTCAGGAGAAGGTATTTGGAATTTAAGTAGCGTTAATGGAGACATTTCCTTTACACCGGAAGCTACTTTTACAGGAACTCCTTCAGTTCAATCGTACAGAGTTCAAGATTTTCAAGGGAATTGGTCTAATGTTTCCGATATTCAGTTACGTTATAATTGTATAGTAGATGTTGTTTGTCCTGTTTTTCTTGATGAAATTGTTTCTTGTGCTTCAGAAATTCCTTCTGCAACCCAATTAACCGTTGCAGCGTTTGAACAATTAGGAATTCATCCGGGAGAAATCATTGGAGAAGAGTGTAGTAATGTGGTTATTACTGCTTCAAATACTGGAGATACAGGTTGTGGTGGTGTTGTTATAAGAACGTATACCATTACTTTTTATGACCCTCAAAATCGAGCAAGTCAAGCAGTTTTAAATAGTTTTACTTGTAATCAAACGTTCTTAATTCAAGATAATGAGAATCCAACCATTCTTACTCAAATTCCAAGTAGTTTGACTTTATCTTCGATAGCTTTATTGCCAACTTATACAATAGAAGCTACTGATAATTGTACTTCAGTAGTTACAGTAACTTACGAGGAAGAAGTAATTACAGGAGCTTGTAGTTCTAATTCAGAAATTATCAGATATTGGTTAGCTACAGATTCTTGTGGAAATGTTACAGAGTTGACACAGCATGTGTATATTCAAGATACAACGATTCCGGAGTTTACATCATCTTTAGAGTCTGTAATTTATTCAGATTGTGAAAGTTTACCCAATGTTCCAGAAGTTGTAGCTATCGATAATTCAAATACGGTTTCTATTACTTACGAAGAAACTCAAGAAACAGGTAATTGCACGAGTCAATCTAAAATTTTTAGAAGATGGACAGCAATGGACGCCTGCGGAAATGTAGCTTATCTGAATCAAGAAGTCGTGTTAAATTGTGGTGTTAAAATTTATAATGCTGTAACTCCAAATGGTGATGGTAAAAACGATTTCTTTTATTTAGAAGGAATTGAATGTTATCCAAACAACAAAGTAGAAATTTTTAACCGTTATGGTGCTAAAGTATTTGAAACTTCGAGTTATGATAATGTAACGAATGTTTTTAAAGGAGTTTCAGATAGTTCACTTAACGTGTCTGATGGTGCATTGCCTCAAGGAACTTATTTTTATGTGATTTCATATGATTACATTATTAACAATATAAACGATTTAAAAAACGTACAAAAAACAGGATACTTGTATATAGCATCCAATTAGGCATTCATTTTATGGATATTTTGGGGAAGCTTATTACTCTGAAAGGAGTTCTTAGAACTCCTTTCTAGTAGTAAGTATTTACTTCACCCTGATATCGTAGAATTCTCATCATTAAATCCCCCGAAATACAAAATGAGAAAGTTAATTCAAATTCTAGTAGCAACTCCAATGTTGTTACTATCCACTGTTGAGTCTGTGTTTTCACAACAAGACCCTCAGTTTACCAATTACATGTACAACACTACTGTTATCAATCCTGCTTATGCAGGTACTCGAGATGCTTTGAGTGTTTTAGCTTTGTACAGAACTCAGTGGGTAGGATTGGACGGCGCTCCAATTACTGCTGCTGCAACGGTTCATTCTCCCATGACTAATTCTAATTTAGGATGGGGTTTGTCGATTGTAAATGACGAAATAGGTCCTTCTGTTGAGCAGACACTTTCGGCCGATTTTTCTTATCGTATTGCATTTGCTAATTTGTCTAATTTATCTTTTGGATTTAAAGCCACTGCTAACTTATTAAATGTTGATTACACTAAGTTAAGTATTTACGATCCTAGTGATCCCGATTTGCAAAATAATGTGGATAATCGATTTTCGCCTAATTTTGGCGCTGGATTTTACTGGTATTCTGATCAATACTATTTGGGGCTTTCTGTTCCTAATTTCTTAGAAACTAAGCATTATGATGATAATACGAGATCTTCAAGTGCAACAAAAAGTATGCATTACTATTTAATGGGAGGTTATGTTTTTGATTTGAGCGATTCGGTTCAATTTAAGCCTGCTTTTTTGTCTAAGTATGTAACCGGTTCTCCTTTGCAAGTTGATCTAACGGCTAATTTCTTATTCTTTGATAAGTTAACGACAGGTGCTGCTTATCGTATTAATGGAGCTGTTAGTGCCTTAGTAGGTTTTCAGGTTTCTGATGCTATTTTTGTTGGGTATTCCTATGACACAGAGGCTACTCAGTTGGCTAACTATAATTCAGGTTCGCACGAATTCTTTTTGCGTTTTGAAGTGTTTAAATCAGAAGCTAAGGTGTTTTCTCCTAGATTTTTCTAAAACCATGCGTTATGAAAATCATCTCTACTTTACTTGTTTTACTGTTTTCTTTTATTGGATTTTCACAAGAAAAGAAAATAAAAGAAGCTAATGCTGCCTATGAGAAATTAGGTTATATGAATGCTGTTTCTATTTATAAAGAAGTAGATAAAAACGGCTATGGATCTCCTGATATTTATAAGAAAATAGCTGATTCGTATTATTTTAATGCAAATTATGTTGAGGCAAATATTTGGTATGAAAAATTAATAAAGTCAACAAAGTATATTGATTTTGAATATTACTATCGCTATTCTCAAACACTTAAAACGGTGCCAGACATAGAGCAGTCTAATTATTTCTTTGCATTATTTTCTAGATTAAAACAAGCTGATTCTCGTGGGCAACAATATGAAAGTAATTCCAATTATTTAGAACAACTTTTGAAAGACAATGGGCGTTATACCATTTCTACTTTAGATATAAATTCTTCTTTTAGCGATTATGGTGTTTTCGAATCAAATGAAGGAATTTTATTTACTAGTACAAGAGCAAATGATCATTTAAAAGTTGATCGTTGGACCAATCAATCCTTTTCGGGGTTATATACTTCCAAAGTTGTACCACCGAATTCATTTTCGAATCCAGAGGTTTTTCTTAAAAACACAATTTTTAATGCTAACGAGTCAACTGCAATAGTAACTAAAGACGGATTGATACTTTATTTTACTAAGAATAATTTTAAAAAGAACACGAATAAAAAAAATGCAAAAGATGAGGTAACACTTAAAATTTATAGTGCCCATTTTAAAAATGGACAATGGAAAGAAGTTACCGAATTACCGTTCAATAGTGATAATTATAATTGTGCTCATCCTGCATTAAGTGCCGATGAGAAAACGCTTTATTTTACTTCCAATATGCCAGGAACCATGGGGCAATCTGATTTGTATCGTGTGTCGGTTTTAGGAAATGGCGTATTTGGTACTCCAGAAAATTTAGGTGCCACTATCAATACCGAAGGACGTGAAACCTTTCCTTTTATATCTTCTGAGGGCGAATTGTACTTTGCTTCTGATGGTCATTTAGGATTGGGTGGGTTAGATGTTTTTGTTTCTAAAATCAATGCTGATGCTAGTTTTTCAGAGCCTGTTAATTTAGGAAATCCTATTAATACTGCTTTTGATGATTTTTCTTATGTTGTAAACTCTCAAACCCATGTTGGTTATTTTTCTTCCAATCGACCAGGCGGGAAGGGAAGTGATGATATTTATAAATTTACAGAAGACAAATCTTTGATTGAAGAAAAAGAAAAAGTGTTTTCAGGAAAGCTACAAGATGGATTATTTGGAAGTCCAATTGCAAATGCCGTTGTAACATTGTTTGATGATGATAAGAAATTGATTGATAAAACAACAACCAATGTAAATGGTGAATTTTTCTTGAATAATAATTATTCAGATACCGGTTGGTATGTACGATACGAACAAGATTTGTATGCTACAAAAGAAGATTATTTTAGAACTACATTGTTTTCTGATTCAGATGCATCGATTGTAATGTCGCCTAAAAACACAAAATTACAAGAGGGAGTTGATTTGGCTAAATTTTTTTCCATTCAAAATATTTATTTTGATTTGGATCAATGGGACATAAATGAAAAAGCAGAAAAGCAAATTGCTATTTTACTATACGTAATGCAAGAAAATCCGACTATTAAATTAAAAATAAGATCGCATACGGATAGTAGAGCATCTGCTGATTATAATTTAGAATTGTCTAATAAAAGAGCTTTGGCTGCTCTGAACTGGTTGGTTGAAAAAGGTATTGATGTTAGCAGAATTACAAGCAAAGGTTTGGGTGAACAAGAGCCAATTAACCATTGTGTTGATGGTGTAAAATGTTCGGAAGAAGCACATCAAATGAATAGGAGAATTGAGTTTATAGTTGGAATTTATTGAAAAAAAAATTACTTTTATAAAAAAAACATTAAAAATGAACTCTAATAAAGAAGAGCAGTTACGACTAAAAGCTCTGGAAGAATATAAGGTATTAGATAGCTTACCAGAGAAGATGTATGATGATATCACGATGATAGCTTCATACATTTGTGACATGCCTATTGTTTTGTTGAGTTTAGTTGACGATAAGCGTCAGTTTTTTAAATCCAAAGTAGGTGTAGAAGTTAATGAAACACCTGTTGAGTTTGCAGTTTGTTATCATGCGATATTGTCACAGCAAGAATTGTTTGAAGTGCCTGATTTGCGTGAAGATGATCGTTTTAAGGATAATCCGTTGGTTACAGAGAATCCTAAAATGGTTTCCTATTTTGGAGTACCTTTAAAAAATTCGGATGGTATTTCTTTTGGAACTTTGTGCGTTATTAGTCAGGACCAGCCTAGGGTTTTAACTGATCGTCAAAAAGTTATTTTAAAAAAATTAGCTAAGCAAGTCATTCATTTGTTAGAACTTCGTAAGCAAAATTTTGAATTGAAACGCTATCAGGAAGAGATTGCTTATTATTCCTCTCAAATGGAAGAATTTGCTCATACTGCAGCTCATGATTTACGAGCTCCTTTGCGTGCTGTAAAATCTTTTCTACAACTTATTGAAATGAAGCGTGAAGATCAGATAGATGAAAAAGAAAAAAAATATTTCGATTTTATTTATACCAATGTAGATACTATGAATCAATTAATAGTTGATTTATTAGATTATGCAAAATCGGATAGTAAAATTGATGAAAAGGAGAGTATAGATTTAAACGAGTTTATTACTCAAATTTTCCACAATTTAGTAGAGCATCATCATTTTTCAAATTCAAGTTTAAAAATTAAAGAAATGCCTACTTTGAGTTTTTCAAAATTAGCTTTGCACATGATATTTTATAACTTAATTGATAATTCATTAAAATATAGAAGCCAAGAAAAAGATTTGGAATTAAAAATAGGATATGATTCCGATTTGTTTAATCATTATTTTGAAGTGGAAGACAACGGTATTGGAATTGCAACGGAGTATTATGATTCTATTTTTAAACCATTTAAAAGATTGCATACCAAATCAGAATATGCAGGTAGTGGATTAGGGTTGGCAACCGTTAAAAAAATAATACAAAAGCTGGGCGGAGCCATTGCTGTGAAATCTGTATTGGGTAAGGGAACTACGTTTTTAATTACAATTCCGAAGGAATAAGTAAATACTATAAAAAAAGTAATTATCTTTAGAGAGTTTTAATATCTAAAATCAATCTATGCGATTACTAAAATCCATCGTTATCGATAGTAACTCTGATGTGGTAGCTCAACTTTCAAAATTTGCTGAAGAAAATTCGGTTATTTTGGAAATCGGTGGTTCGTCGAATAGTTTGTCAGAAGCTATGACTTTGATTAGAGCCTATAAGCCTGAACTTGTTTTTTTAGATCCAACAGCTGTTAATTTGTCTGAATTTCATTTGATAAAGCAATTGGATTTTAATATTCCGAAATTTATTTTTATTTCTACTGATATTGGTAAGGCTTATGATGCTTTTCGTTTTAGTGCCGCTGATTTTCAGTTGAAACCGCTTGATTTTAATGAGCTTATTGTTTCTCTTTATAAAGTAATTAAGCTAATTGAGATGGAATTGAGTTTTCAAAATCAGAAGGTTAATCAGATTAAAAGTTATGGAAGTGAGACTAGTGATAATGGTTTTATCGCTATTTCGTCTTCTGATAAGATTGAGTTGATCAAGGTGGAAGATATTATGTATTGCAAGGCAGAAGGGAAGTATACTGAGTTTGTTTTGTCAAACAAGCAAAAAATTCTGTCTAGTAAAAATCTTGGAGAATATAATTCCTTACTTTTGAACAATTATTTTTTTAGAATTCATCATTCTTATGTTGTTAATATAAAAAAAATAGTTAAAATTGTAAAAAGAGACGGGTTTTATTGTGAGTTTGATTCTGGAATTTCGTTGCCTGTTGCTAAGAGAAGACAAGAAGAATTTGTAAAATTTATAAAAATATAAATTGATGAATACAAAAGTAAAAAAAGTAATGATAGTAGATGATAATGAGTTTGATTGTTACTTTACGTCAAAAATCATCACTAATTTTGATGAAACAGCCGATATTATGGAATTTAATTCTTCTGTAACTGCTATTCAATATTTAGAAGAGTTTCAAAATGTAACCACCAAATTGCCTGATTTAATTCTTTTGGATATTTACATGCCTCTTTTAGATGGTTTTGGTTTTATTGAAAAATTCAATACGCTGTCTGATACTTTGAAAAATCATACTAAGATATGTATCTTATCAACTACTGTTGATGATTTGTATATTCACAAAGCTAAGGTTGATGAATCGGTTTTGTTTTCTAGTAAGCCTATTACAAAGGAGTTCATTGCCAGTATTTTTTAATTTTGTTTCACTTCGAAACGTTTTCTTGTATTGTTTCAACATAGTTGTATATTTACATTTTATCTTTTAAAATGAAATTTGCAATTATCACTCACGTTCAGCATATCAAAAATGATAATTTCTATTTTGGTTATGCGCCCTATATTCGAGAAATGAATATTTGGTTACAATATGTGGATGAGGTAATTGTGGTTGCTCCTTTAGTTAACAAAGACCTAAATCCTATTCACGAGCAATATCGCCATTCTAACTTGTGTTTTCGTTCTGTTTCAGAATTTAATATTACTTCGGTATCTAATGTTTTTAAAGCATTATTCAAACTTCCAAAAGTTTTTAGCACGGTTTATTCATCTATGTCTCAAGCTGATCATATTCACTTGCGTTGTCCGGGAAATATGGGATTGATTGGAGCTATGGTTCAAATTTTATTTCCTAAAAAACCTAAAACTGCTAAATATGCGGGTAATTGGGATCCGAATGCCAAACAACCTTTTACTTATAAATTACAGCGTTGGATTTTGTCTAATACTTTTTTGACAAAAAATATGCAGGTATTGGTGTATGGGGATTGGGAAGATCAAACAAAAAACATAAAGTCGTTTTTTACGGCAACATATTCAGAATCGGATAAAAAAGTAATACAACCAAAAACATTAGAAGGATGTATTGATTTTTTATTTGTTGGAACATTGTCAAAAGGCAAGCAACCTTTATTGGCTATTCAATTGGTTGAAAAATTATACCAACAAGGAAAAAAGGTCCGACTGAATTTGTATGGAGATGGGATTTTGAGACCAACTTTAGAAACGTATATAGAAGAGAATAATTTACAGGATATTATTTTTTTGAGAGGAAATCAGTCAAAAGAAACAGTTTTAAAAGTCTATCAAACGAGTCATTTTTTAGTTTTGCCATCAAAAAGCGAGGGTTGGCCAAAAGTTGTAGCGGAAGCTATGTTTTGGGCATGTGTGCCTGTTGTTTCAAAAGTTTCTTGTGTGCCTTATATGTTGGGCTACGGAGAAAGAGGTATTCAGTTAGAAGAACAATTGCAAACCGATATAAGTCAAGTAATGAGTGTACTAAATGACCAATTATTGTATCAAAAAATGGCTTCGGAAGGACAAAACTGGTCACGCCAATTTACTACGGATAAATTTGAAATTGAGATAAAAAAGCTTTTGCAAAATAGATTTAATCATTACTAATGCTTTTTTGCTATTTTTACAGCAAATATTATTTTTCACCCATTGCTTTTACAAAAAAAAAATCGTGTAATTCAACTTATAGACAGCCTTGAAGCTGGCGGTGCCGAACGTATGGCAGTTACTATTGCGAATGATTTAGCTGATAAAATCGAATTTTCGGGATTAATAGTAACACGAAGAGAAGGAGATTTAAAAAAATCAATCGGTGAAAATGTGGTTTACACTTTCTTAAATAAGAAAAAAGTTATCGATGTAAAAGCTTTGTTAAGATGTAAACGCTTTTTGAAAGAGAATAAGGTTAGTCATATTCATGCACACAGTAGCTCTTATTTTTTTGGAGTTTTAATAAAGTTTTTATTTCCATCTGTTTCACTTGTTTGGCACGATCATCATGGAAATAGAATTCATAGCAAAAAGGCTAATATTTTTATAAAAATTTCTTCTCTTTTCTTTAGTGGGATTCTTGCGGTTAATTTGGAATTGGAGCATTGGGCAAAGCAGAATTTATATTGTAAAAATGTACTTTTTCTTCCCAATTTTGTATCATCAAAAGTTACTGAAGATGTAAAAACAACTTTAAAAGGTACAGAAGGAAAAAAAATCATCTGTTTGGCAAATTTGCGAGATCCAAAAAATCATCTATTATTGTTAAAAGCTTTTCATCAATCGGATGCTATAAAGCAGGATTGGACTCTTCATTTGGTGGGGAGAGATAAAAAAGATGAATATTCGACTACACTTAAAAACTTTATTAAAGGTAATAATTTAGAAAACAACGTTTTTCTGTATGGGAGCTGTTCTGATACTCATCATATTTTAAAACAGGCTAACGTTGGAATTTTAGTTTCTACTTTTGAAGGTTTTCCAGTTACATTATTAGAATATGGAATGGCAAATTTAGCAGTTGTTTCAACAAATGTGGGTTATTGTAGTTCACTTATAGAAAATGAGATTACTGGTTTGATTGTGAATCCTATGGATATAAATGAAATTTCTAATAAAATCAATAGAATAACTACTGACTTATGTTTTAGAGAATATTTGTCTTTAAAATTCAATACTTTTGTAAAACAAAATTATTCTTCAGAAGTGATAACTTATCTTCTAATAGATTTTTATTCTAAGTTAAATTGAAAAATAGCCAGTTAACATATGTGAGTTTAATAATAATTCATGCTCTTATTGGAGGAGTAGTATTTCTTATACCTTTTTTGGCAAAAATTTACACTGTTTTTATTGTACTTGCTGGAATAACATGGATGTTAAAGTCTAAAAACAAGAATAATGAGGCATTATTAATTAGTGCATACATTGTAGGTGTCGAAGTTTTTTTGCGAATGACAGAAGGAAATCCAATACACGAGTTATCCAAGTATTTAGTTATTGTTTTTCTCGTTTTTGGAATGATTTATAAAGGATTTTCAAAGAATTCATTTATTTATATTGTTTTTCTATTGCTGTTAATTCCTGGTATTATTATTGGAGCCAATGAATTAAGTTTTGATACTAATGTTAGAAAAGCAATTGCATTTAATATTTCTGGTCCAGTATGTTTGGCAATTGCTTCGTTGTATTGTTATCAGCGAGTGGTTACAAAAGAGCAATTGTTCAAGATGTTTGTTTTTATAGGGCTACCTATATTGAGTATGACTATTTATTTATTTATTTATGCACCAAGTAACAAAGAAATTTTTATCAGTACACAATCAAATTTTTCTGCTTCAGGAGGATTTGGACCTAATCAAGTATCTACATCTTTAGGTTTAGGTATGTTTGTTTTTTTTGTATTAGCATTACTTTATTCTAGTACAAAAAAAATGATTATTATAAATTTAGTAGTTTTTGTCTTAGTTTCTTATCGTGGAATCTTAACTTTTTCAAGAGGAGGGGTTATAACGGGGGTAGCAATGATTGTTTTTTTAGTATTGGTTTTATTTTATTATTCGGGTCCAAAAGTAAAAAGTAAATTGTTGACTATAATATTGTTTTCATTAATTGGAGGCGGTTTGTTATGGTCTTATTCTGTTTATAAAACTAATGGTATGATTGAGTATCGCTATGCCAATAAAGATGCTAGAGGAAGAGAAAAAGAAGATAGGCTTGGAGGTCGCGAGGCAATTGCAGGAACAGAAATAAGTGCTTTTAAAGAAAATCCTATTTTTGGTATTGGAGTTGGTAAAAATGCAGAATATAGGGAAGAAATCATAGGGCATAAAGTTTCCTCCCATAATGAGATTACACGTATGTTAGCTGATCATGGCTCATTAGGATTGCTTGGCTTACTGATATTGTTTATAACTCCAATTTCTTTGTATTTTGGTAACAAACAAAATGTATTTTTACTTTCCTTTTTTGTTTTTTGGGCATTAACCATTAATCACGCTGCCATGCGCACCGCTGCACCTGCCTTTATTTACGCCTTATCACTTTTAAAAGTCAAATTTGTAGATGATGAAACGCCTGTTGTACATAGGGAACCAGCTATCTAAACACGGATATAACAAAACTTCTATTGAAACACTGGGGGTTTTTCTTGAGGTTGAAGGGTATCATGTAATATTTACCTCTAGCAAGAAAAATCAGTGGTCTCGAATGTTGGATATGGTATGGGTTACTCTTTTAAAAGTAAAAAAGGTAGATTATATATTGATAGATACTTATAGCACTTCAAGTTTTTGGTATGCTTTTTTTTGTAGTCAGATAGCTCGTTTTTTTAAAGTTAAATATGTTCCCATCTTAAGAGGTGGTGATTTACCAAATCGACTTAAAAACAATCCCAAGTTATGCCAAATGGTGTTTGCTAATGCCTATCAAAACGTTGCACCATCGGGTTATTTAAAGCAGGCGTTTGAAAGTGCTGGATTTACAAATGTAGCCCATATTCCTAATTCGATTGAAATAGATAAATACGAGTTAAAAGCAAGAACTGAGTTAACACCAAAATTACTTTGGGTACGCGCTTTTGCGTCCATTTATAATCCTGAAATGGCGGTTAAAGTATTGTTTGAAGTTCAAAAAAAATATCCAAATGCCACTTTAACTATGGTAGGCCCCGACAAAGATGGAAGTTTGCAAACTACAAAAGCATTTGCCGAATCTATTGGGGTTGCTGTTAATTTTACCGGACAATTAGCAAAAGAAGACTGGTGGCAATTAGCCTCAGAACATGATATTTTTATCAATACCACCCATTTTGATAACACACCTATTAGCGTAATGGAAGCAATGGCTTTAGGTTTGCCCGTAGTCAGTACTAATGTAGGTGGAATTCCTTATTTGTTGACCGATAAAGAAAATGCTTTGTTGGTTAACGATGATGATGTTTCTAAGATGACTGATGCGATTTGTAGTCTGCTGGAAGATCAACAAAAAGCTAGTGATTTAGCCTTAAATGCTCGCCATTTTATAGAACAAATGGATTGGCAAGTAGTAAAGAAAGAGTGGAAGCAGATTTTGAGTTGAGTGGGAGATGAAGTGATGATAGGGAGACTGGGAGAAGGTGATTCTTTTTTTAAAGCACATAGTCAAATCAGTTCTACGTTTAATTTGTCATGTTGTTAATTGTTTCTTTTATGAACTTTTCAACGTAATTTAAATCCACTTAAAAAAAACTTATATGCCTTATATGTTTTAAAATTTAGTTTCAGGTTTTGAGTTTTTGAACGTTGAATTTTAAATAGCGATTGACGAAATCTTTAAAAATTAATATTACTATTTCAATAAATTTTCGTTCATGATTTCATGGTTTCCTTTAAATTCGTTACTTTGCATTAGAATTACAAAAAAATGAGTGCCTCCCAAAAAATACATTTTGAAATTTCCGAACGCAAGATCTTATTGCGTGTTATGGATGTTGTGTTTACGGTGCTTACATTAGCATTAATTGGACATTACACACAATTCGATTATTTTAGAGTTTCGCAAACTAGTTTTTATTGGACTATTGTATTAGCACTCTATATCGTTTTCTTTGGAACTATATTTGAAATGTATAATTTGCAAACCGCAAGTAATCGTTTTCAAATTTCTAAAAGTATTATTCTTACTACCTCTGTTACGGTATTGTTTTATTTGTTAACGCCATTTTATACGCCAGTATTGCCTTCTAATCGTTTGCAGATTATCTTGTTTTTCTTTTCTATTTTAATTTCATTGTCTGTTTGGCGCTATTTATATATTGTTTTTTTGGCTTCGAATCGTTTCATGAAAAAAGTGCTTTTTGTAGGAAGTAGTAAAGATATCGATAGCTTAGTGACCGAATTAGCCAAGTTTAACCCGCATTATAAAGTGGTAGGTTACGTGGCTATTGATGAAACGCCTAACGGAGCTAATGTAGCACGTGTTTCTCCAGCAGATTTAGATAATTTTGTGCATGAAAATTATGTTTCCGAAATCGTGGTTGCAAATGTTAAAAACAAATTAACATCGGTTGATTTATATAACCAGTTATTGCGATTATTAGAGAAAGGAATCGTTATTAGGAAATACAATCAGGTATACGAGCATAGTACGTATCGTTTGCCAATACAATTTGAAGATAGAGAATTGTATAAGTTTTTTCCATTTAGCAGAAGCAATCAGAACAAATTATACATGTATTATACTCGATTTTTTGATCTTGTTTTTGCTGTTGTTGGATTGTTAGGATTCTTTTTGATTGCACCTCTTTTATGGATAATTAATCTTTTTGCAAATAAAGGAAGTTTCTTTTATACACAAGAGCGTGTAGGTAAAAACGGAATTCCATTTACCATTTACAAGATGCGAACTATGGTGCAAAATGCAGAACAAAACGGTGCTGTTTTTGCTACTACAAATGATAGCCGAATTACTCCTTTCGGGAAATTTCTACGCAAAACAAGATTAGATGAATTGCCACAATTTATCAATGTTTTAAAAGGCGAAATGGCTATTATTGGTCCAAGACCGGAGCGACCAGTTTTTGTAGATCAAATTGCGGCTTCTATTCCTTTGTATCAAACGCGACATGTAATCAAACCAGGACTTACAGGTTGGGCGCAAGTGAATTATCCTTACGGTTCTAACTTAGAAGATAGTTTGATGAAACTTCGATACGACTTGTATTACATCAAACACAGAAGTTTGTTTTTAGATGTTAATATCGTCGTAAAAACGTTGAGTACGGTATTGTTTTTTAGAGGACAATAATTAGTTTCGCTTTAGCGAGTCTGTTTTATCAGCGCGCTAAATTTGATTTCTTAATCTGTAAAACAATTTTCCCAATCCAATAAAAATGTAAGACAATAAAAGGCCAAACAATCCCTAAGTGAATTTTTGTAGTCATATAAGCTAAATAGACTAATAACATTGCTAAAATTATTTTTCCTAAAAGCAGTATTTTGTCTTTAATCCCTTTTTTAATGTACCATGCAAATACCAATAAAAGAGGATTGAACAATAAAATGTTATAATTCCACAATATTTCTTCGTGTAAAGAGTATAATCCTACTAGAGAGAAGAAAAGACCTAATAATCCAGCAAAGATAAAATAGCTGATTTTTATCCATTTCTTGTTTAAAAGTGCTAAAATTAAAAGTGCTGTAATTAAAGAATAAATCGAGTTTAACCAATTAAAAGGAATTTCAGGTTTGGTTACTTGAAGGATTTTCGAATCACTCTTTTCAATTTTATTTCCATTTAGTTTAGTGGCTGAAATAGCATCTTTGAATTCATAAGGTAAAAATAGGCGAGTGGCTGGTTCATCTACTTTTGCTCCAAAAATCAATTGAATTCCTAATTTCATATAAAAGTCGCTCATGTATGGATACAGGATTTCTCTATACGATTGGCTAGAAGTGTCCGATTTGATGTATTCTTTGCCTAAAATGCCATTGATTTTGTCCACCACCATTGTGGTACAATTTCGGTCAATGAATTTATAAGTATAATAACGTTCATCACTATAAACGGAATGATTTAATTGTTGAAATAGCGTATTAATTTGAGTTGGTGATAAAGCTAATTCTTGTTCAATGATTTCGCGGTTTTCTGCTTGATAATTGGAATAGAAATCGATAAAACTACCATTGGTAACAAAATATTGTAAATCGCCTTTTATAAATCTACCAATGAAATTAGGTGTGCTAAAGTCAAAAGCCCCGTAATTATAAACCACATCAATAGCATGAATACTATCTTGAATACGAATACCAGTGTGACCATACATAGCATACGATTCTGGCCCTAAACCACAGGTTAAAATACTAACTTTTGCTTTTTCAGAAAGAGAAATGTTTTGGGCAAACCCATTAAAAGAAATTAAAATAAGTAAAGCGAAAAGTAGTTTTTTTATCATTTTATGTAAAGTCTTTCTTCTTGTTTCTTTTCTCTTGTTTCTGAAATTATCTAAACAATTCCCAATCTACTTTTATCGAAAAAATGTTGGAATATAAAGCGGCGCTTTGGTCACCTAAATCGGTTAAAGCATAATCAACTTGAATGCCTTTGTATTTGAATCCTAATCCAATATTCGGTTGAAAGCTTAATTTTTTAGAATCATCAATTTGAGTTATTTGCTGAAAATTTCCAACACCAGCTCTCAAATAAACCAAATCAATATAACCAAATTCCAACCCAAGTGCAGGATCAATACTTACTGTGTTCGTTGAAATAATATCATTGGTTCGAGTAAATTGCATGTTTAAATTGGTCGCCGCTAACAAACTATAATCATAACGAATAATCCATTTTTTTGACATTCCTAATTGCGCTTTTGGTAGCGTAATCTCACTAGTTTCAGGTAATTCTTGATTTTCACCTGGAATGGCATCAGCAATTTCTTGAAACTTCTCTTCGTCTATGGTCCAAGTATTGTAAGTAGTAGTAATATCGCGAATCATTAAACCAAATTTCCAATCTTCATCATCACTGATGTACTGAATTCCTAAATCCAATCCAAATCCCCAAGAATTAGCAAAATCTCCAATAATTCTTCGTATTACTTTTGCATTTACGCCGTAATTCAATCCTTCAATTGGTAAACTTCTAGCATAAGAAACCGTCAAACCATAATCGGCAGTAGAAAAAAGCGAAATTCTGTTGTAGTCGATGTTTCCCTCGCTATCAATTAATTGTGTAGTGTTTAAAATATCATCAACCCCAAAACGAATTAAGGAAATTCCAACCGCACTTCGGTCGTCAATTGGCATCGCAAATCCGGCATAATCGTATTGGGCTATATTGGCAAAATAATTAGCGTGCATCAATGAAAACTGTTTGTCTTCTAGTTTCAACAATCCCGCAGGATTCCAATAGCCAGAATTCACATCGCCAGTATGCGACACAACAGCATTAGACATTCCTAAAGCAGCCGCATCAACGCCAATATTCATAAATTCATTTGAATATTTTCGAACGGTTTGCCCATAGGTTGTCCCACAAAAACAAATTAAAAGTAGTAAAATGGTCTTTTTCAATGCCAATTTTTTTACAAAGATGAAATAAATTTCTCAAATAGTAAACTCTAAAAGTATTAACTTATTGTATTACATTTGCTGTAAATTAGGGAAGGCTTGTTTTTAGGTCTTTTTTAGTTGTAATTTTGCAATTCATTTTAGTTGGAATTCCAACATTAAATTTAATAAAGAGTTTTAAAGTCACGTTATATGAATATCAAAAAACACATTCCCAATCTAATCACTTTGCTAAATTTAGCAGCAGGATTGTTAGCCATCATTGCTATTTTTAAAGGGTATTATGACGAAGCGTTTATTTTTGTTTGTTTGGGTATTTTCTTTGATTTTTGGGACGGGTTTTTAGCTAGAAAATTCAATGTGGCTGGACCTTTAGGGGTGCAATTGGATTCTTTGGCAGATATGGTAACTTGTGGCGTAGTGCCAGGATTGATGATGTTTGTGTTGTTTCAAAATATTCAAGAAGATTCTACTTCGGTTTATTATTTAACGGAAGAGTATTTTTATATGGGATTTGTACCCTATTTAGGCTTCTTAATTACGTTAGCTTCTTGTTATCGTTTGGCAAATTTTAATATCGATACACGCCAAACGGATTCTTTCATTGGATTGCCAACACCTGCAAACGCTTTGGTAATTATGAGTATTCCGATGATTCAATATGCTAATGATTTTGAAGGATTGACTACTGTTTTATATAATCCTTATGTGTTGTTGTTCGTCACGATTTTGAGTTCGTATATTTTAAATGCCGAAATTCCGTTGTTTTCATTGAAAATTAAAGAATTTACTTGGGCGAAATATAAAATGCAAATCTTGTTTTTAATCGGTTCTTTATTGTCCTTTTTTATTTTAGGATTTGTGGCAATTCCTTTGATTATCATTAGTTATGTACTGGTTTCTGTAATCAGTAATAAAATGACGACTAAGGCTTAATGGCGTCCAAAAATTACAGACGAAAACCTACTACAAAACGAAAATCCAATGCTAAAAGTAAATGGATTTTCTACCTGATTTCTTTTGTTCTATTTCTATTTATTGTCGTTGGAATTTATAAATTCCGCGATGGTTTCTTGTATTATTTAGGTTTTAAAACCGATAAAAATGTTGAAACTTTATCCAAAGAAGAGCGAAAATTAGCCGATATCAGAATTTACGAAGTATTACACAAACACGATGACAAAGCCATAGGTTTTGATGTGTCGGAATACCAAAGTGAAATCGATTGGGAACAAACCTATCATATTGATGAATCATTTGAATTGTCTTTTGTGTTTATTCGCGCAACCGCTGGAAAAAATAAAACAGACAAAAGATTCAAAGAGAATTGGAAAGCTTCAAAAGAACGAGAACTTATAAGAGGCGCTTATCATTATTATCGTCCTAATGAAAATTCGATTGCACAAGCTGAAAATTTCATCAAAAATGTAAAACTAGAAAAAGGTGATTTACCTCCTGTTTTGGATATCGAAAAATTACCAAAATCCCAATCAATTGATAGTTTAAAAGTAGGATTGCGTCGTTGGTTGAAAAAGGTAGAAAAGCATTATAAAGTCAAGCCAATTATTTATTCAGGGGAAAGTTATTATACCGATTTTTTAAAAGAAGAATTTTCAGATTATCCACTATGGATAGCCAATTACAATTTTTGGCGCAATCATTTAGAAGACGATTGGTTGTTTTGGCAATTCACTGAAAAAGCTCAAATTGAAGGAATTGAAGGTATGGTGGATGTGAATATTTTTAATGGTAACAAAAATAAGTTGTTGTTGAAGTGTATTCGCTGATTTTTTTAACGCAAAGACGCAAAGTTTTTTACTTCGTCAATTCGACCTTTGGTCTCGGGTCGCAAAGGGCGCAATTAATTAAAAACACATAGTCACAGTAGTTTTACTTTGTGTTTAGTTTAGGCGTTGTACTTTCATAGTTCACATTAGACGATACACTTAGTTTGTCATGCTGTAAAGCATCTCTTGAACTACAACAAACACGATCAATGAAAGAAATCTTAGTGTAACTTCGTGCTTAACTTTGAGGAACTTTGTGTGTCAAAAAAAATTACTCTTTATTCAAATTTAATTCTCCTTTACCATGAATGATGGTGGTTTTCGGAGCATCAAAATCAATTTTTGTTTTACGTAATTCGAAATTTTGTCCAAGGTAAACACGTCTTACCATTTCATCTGCAACTAATTCTTCGGGTTTTCCAGCCTTTAGAATTCCACCTTCAAACATTAAGTAAGTTTTATCGGTAATCGCTAAAGTTTCTTGAACGTTATGGTCAGTAATTAAAATTCCGATGTTTTTATTTTTTAATTGCGCTACAATTCGCTGAATATCCTCTACAGCCACTGGGTCAACTCCAGCAAACGGTTCGTCTAAAAGAATGAATTTTGGATCAGTAGCCAAAGCACGTGCAATCTCTGTACGGCGACGTTCTCCACCAGAAAGTAAATCACCTCTATTGGTTCTAATATGTTCCAATGCAAATTCGGCAATTAATTCTTCCATTTTAGCTTCTTGCTCTTCTTTGGAAAGCGTGGTTAATTGCAAAACACTCAAAATGTTATCTTCGATACTTAATTTTCTAAAAACAGAAGCTTCTTGTGCCAAATAACCAATTCCGTTTTGTGCACGTTTGTACATAGGAAAGTTGGTAATGTCCATATCGTCAAGGTAGATATTGCCGCTATTTGGTTTTACTAAACCTACAATCATGTAGAACGAAGTAGTTTTTCCGGCACCATTTGGACCTAATAAACCCACGATTTCCCCTTGATTTACTTCAACGGAAATTCCTTTTACTACACTTCTTTTTTTATAGGTTTTAACTAAATTTTCTGCTCTTAATTTCATGATTTTAATTTCAAAATTTGAAGATTTGAAAATGAGTGAATGCTCAAAATCATATCTTAAATCGTATCAATAAACAAATAAAGTAAAAATAATCAATAGAATAAATGAATTAACAAATAATTACATTTTCAAATTTTCAAATTGATTAATTTTCAAATAAACTAATTGTTTTCCAATGCTTCCCAAAACTCATACGCTCTTCTTAAGTGAGGAATTACAATGGTTCCACCTACTAAAGTGGCAATTCCCATGCTTTCCATCATTTCTTCTTTAGTAACACCGTTTTTGTAAGCGGTTTCTAAATGGTATTTGATACAATCATCACATCGTAATACCGCCGAAGCTACCAAACCTAATAATTCTTTGGTTTTTACGTCTAAAGCACCTTCCATGTATGCATTCGTATCTACATTGAAAATTCTTTTGATGACTTTGTTGTTATCGGCTAATAATTTTTCGTTCATTTTAGAACGATAATCATTGAATTCTTTTACTAAATCTGACATAATTTATACTTTTAATTTTTCTCTTTCTTGACTTTTTACAACTAAAACACTAATCAAAATACTAGCTTCGTACAATATCATAATTGGAATCGAAACTATGATTTGACTTAAAACATCTGGTGGTGTAATAACTGCCGCGACAATTAATACGATGACCAAAGTATATTTTCGGTATTTTCTTAAAAATTCTGGAGTTACTAATCCTATTTTCGTAAGGAAGAAAATAATAATAGGTAATTCAAACAACAATCCACTAGCAATAGCGGATGTTTTCATTAAACTGATATACGAATTAATATCAATAGAGTTACTAATTTCTGGACTCACAATATAACTGGCAAAAAATTGAACGGATAACGGCGCAATTAAATAGTAACCAAACAGAACTCCAACAAAAAACAAAAAGGAAGAAACTATAATGAATGATACTGCATATTTTCTTTCTTTTTCATACAAGGCTGGACTGATAAATTTCCAAATTTCCCATAAAATAAAAGGAAAGGCAAAAATGAAACCTACAGTAATGGAAGTCCACATGTGCATCGAAAATTGTCCGCCCATTTCTCTATTTTGAATAGGAAGATTGATTTCGGTGATGCATAAAGTTTCTTGTAAATCAAACTGTTTTCCCAATTCACAAAATAATTGGTAAGTAATAAAGTTTGGATTCTTAGGGCCAAAAATAATTTCATTGAAAATAAAATCGCTAAAAAAGAAAGCGACTATTCCGCAAATAATAATGGCTGCCGAACTTCTAACTAATAACCAACGTAATTCTTCGAGATGGTCTAAAAACGACATCTCTTTTATGTTTTTTTCTGCCATTATACGATTCCTTCTTTTAAAATATCGTGTAAGTGAAGTATTCCTTTGTATTCGTTGTTGTCAATTACGACTAACTGCGTAATTGAATTGTTTTCCAAAATATCCAATGCTTCCGAAACTAAAATGCTAGAGTTGATATTTTTTGGGTTTTTCGTCATAATATCTTGTGCTGTTAAATCGGCAAAAGTATCACGGTTGTTTAACATACGACGAATATCTCCATCGGTTACAATTCCTATTACTTGATTGTTTTCAATAACCGCCGTTACACCTAAACGTTTTTCGGAAATTTCCATAATCACTTTTTTGATAGAAGCGTCTGGAGTTACCATTGGTTTGTGAGTAGTATCCAACATATCTTTTACACGAAGTAATAATTTTTTCCCTAATGCACCACCTGGATGATACACAGCAAAATCTTCACTTTTAAAATTACGCATTTCCATTAAGCAAACCGCTAAAGCATCTCCAAGTACTAATTGAGCTGTAGTGCTATTTGTCGGTGCCAAATTATTTGGACATGCTTCGCTTTCAACATAAGCATGTAAAATATAATGTGATTCTTTTCCTAAGTACGAATTTTTATCCGCTGTCATTCCAATCAAGGTATTGCCAAAACGTTTTAATAACGGAGCCAATACTTTAATCTCCGGACTATTGCCGCTTTTTGAAATACAAATGATGATATCCTCGGGTTGTACCATTCCTAAATCACCATGAACGGCTTCTGCTGCGTGTAAAAACATAGAAGGTGTTCCGGTAGAATTTAAAGTAGCTACAATCTTTTGAGCAATTAAAGCGCTTTTACCAATTCCGGTTACTACTAATCTTCCTTTGGTGTTGTAGATTTCGGTAACACTTTTGGCAAAGTCTTCATCTAAGTAATTTACAAGATCTGCGATGCTTTTACTTTCGGAAAGTAAAGTTCGTTTTGCGGTAGCTAAAATCGTTTCAGTTGTGCTCAAAATAGAAAAATTAAAAAATTTGTATGTGTAAAAGAAAGTCGTATCTTTATGTTTGCAAATTTAGGTAAAATCATATTAATAGAGAATGAATCCACACGAAATTGATTTACATAAAGAATTAAAGAAATATTTTGGTTTTAACCAATTCAAAGGACTTCAAGAACAAGTAGTTAAAAGTATCATCACAGGAAATAATACCTTTGTGATTATGCCTACTGGTGGAGGTAAGTCGCTTTGTTATCAGTTGCCAGCATTGGTATTAGATGGAACCGCTATTGTGGTTTCTCCGCTGATTGCCTTAATGAAAAACCAAGTAGATGCCATTCGAAGCTTAAGTTCTGATCCAGGAATTGCGCACGTTTTAAACTCTTCTTTAAATAAAACAGAGATTGCCAAGGTAAAAAAAGACATTACTTCGGGCATCACTAAACTATTATATGTAGCACCAGAATCCTTAACCAAGGAAGAATATATCGAATTTTTAAACAGCGTTCCCATTTCTTTCGTAGCGATTGATGAGGCTCATTGTATTTCGGAATGGGGACATGATTTCCGTCCTGAATATCGTAATTTAAGAAATATTGTTCGTCTTTTAGGCGATGTGCCGATGATTGGTTTAACCGCAACGGCAACTCCAAAAGTGCAAGAGGATATCTTGAAAAACTTGGATATGCCTGATGCAAATACTTTTAAAGCATCGTTCAACCGTCCTAATTTATATTACGAAGTACGTACAAAAACTAAAAATATCGAATCGGATATCATTCGATTTATCAAGCAACATAAAGGAAAATCAGGTGTTATTTACTGTTTGAGCCGTAAAAAAGTGGAAGAAATTGCACAAGTTTTACAAGTCAACGGTGTTAGTGCTGTTCCCTATCATGCTGGCTTAGATGCTAAAACACGTGCCAAACATCAAGACATGTTCTTAATGGAAGATGTTGAAGTCGTAGTAGCAACTATCGCTTTTGGTATGGGGATCGACAAGCCGGATGTTCGTTTTGTAATTCACCACGATATTCCAAAATCATTAGAAAGTTACTACCAAGAAACGGGTCGTGCTGGTCGTGATGGTGGCGAAGGACATTGTTTGGCGTATTATTCGTATAAAGACATTGAAAAGTTAGAAAAATTCCTTTCCGGAAAACCAGTTGCCGAACAAGAAATCGGTTTTGCGTTGTTGCAAGAAGTGGTAGCTTATGCCGAAACTTCGATGTCACGTCGTAAATTCTTATTGCACTATTTTGGTGAAGAATTCGATGATGTCAATGGAGATGGCGCCGATATGGACGACAACGTTCGCAATCCGAAAAAGAAAGTCGAAGCACAAGATCAAGTGGTTACCTTGTTAAAAGTAGTTCGCGATACCAAACAATTGTTCAAATCTAAAGAAGTAGTTTTAGCGCTTGTAGGTAAAGTTAATGCGATTATTAAAGCGCAAAAAATTGATACACAGCCTTATTTTGGAAGTGGTGCTGATTTCGATGAGAAATATTGGATGGCGTTAATTCGTCAAGTTTTAGTGGATGGATTGTTGACAAAAGATATTGAGACCTATGGTGTGTTGAAAATGTCAGAAAAAGGAGAAGCGTTTATCAAAAAACCAGTTTCTTTTATGATGTCGGAAGACCACGAATATAATGAAGAAGAAGATGAAGCGATTGTAACCGCAGCAAAATCTACAGGAACAGCTGATGAAGCGTTAATGAGTATGTTGCGCGATTTACGCAAGAAAGAAGCTAAAAAGTTAGGTGTTCCACCGTTTGTTATTTTCCAAGATCCTTCTTTAGAAGATATGGCATTAAAATATCCTATTTCTATTGATGAGCTAAGTAATGTTCATGGAGTAGGAGAAGGAAAAGCTAAAAAATACGGAAAACCATTCATCGATTTAATTACTAGATATGTAGAAGATAACGACATTATTCGTCCAGATGATTTGGTGGTAAAATCTACTGGAGCTAATTCTGGATTGAAGTTGTATATTATTCAAAACGTAGACAGAAAGTTAGCGTTAGATGATATCGCTAAAGCAAAAGGCTTAGATATGGATGGTTTGCTGAAAGAAATGGAACAAATTGTTTATTCGGGAACCAAATTGAATATTCGTTATTGGATTGACGAAATCTTAGATGAAGACCAACAAGAAGAGATTCACGATTATTTCATGGATTCCGAATCGGATAATATCAAAGACGCTTTAAAAGAATTTGATGGCGATTACGATATCGAAGAACTTCGTTTAATGCGAATTAAGTTTATTAGTGAAGTAGCGAATTAATTGAAAATTTCAAAAATAAAAAATCCAAACTCCTTTTTAAAAAGAGTTTGGATTTTCTTTTACACCGAATAATCCTTAAACATATAAATCCAAATAATTCGCGATAGTTTGATGTTGACTAAGGTTAAACTTAAAATAACAACTCCAATTATTGGAATGATTCTCAAATCGAACGTTTCTTCAAAAAATGGCATGCAGATAAAGTAAGTGATTAAAGCTTCGCCAACACCTAGTCCATAGCTTACAAACATTGCTCCAAAGAAAAAGCCAGGTTCTTTTTCAAATTTCGTTCCGCAATTTGAACAGTTTTCGTTCATTTTTGGGAAACTAAAACTAAAATGCAACAATCCTTTTTCAAAAATCTTTCCTTTGTTGCAATTGGGACATTTGTTCCCAAACATATTTATAATGGTTTTTAGCATTTGTTTTTATTTTCAGCAAATTTAGAAGATTATAATTTAAAATAGGTTTCGTATTTTCGCTTATTATAACACAAAAAGGACATTTGATTATGGAAAGAGATGAAGTTTACGAAATTAAGAAGTTCAAGCGTAATTTCTTTCATCATAATTTATACGTGAATACGTTTCAAAATCACTTGAAAGAACATCGTTTTATAGAGTCGTTGCACCGACACGATTTTTATGTTTTGGTTTTATTTACAAATGGAACCGGATTGCATAAAATTGATTTCGACACTTTTGATATAATCAAAGGAAGTCTTTTTTTGATGCAACCTGGACAAATTCATTTATGGGAACTTTCGTCTGATATTGATGGTTATATTGTTTTCTTTTCTAAAGAGATTTATAATTTACATTTTAGAGATAAGAAAATTGAAGAGTATTTGTTTTTTCAATCGTCTAAAAATAATCCAGAATTGGTTTTGAATACAGTTGAAATGAGGCAAATTCAACCTTTTTTTGAATTAATGGTAAACGAAAATCAAGAAGACCAAATTCAAAAGAAAGACAAAATGCTCAATTTGTTGGATTGTATTCTGATTGAAATTTTAAGAATTTATAATGTCGATTCTAATCATTTGACTTCTACCTATAATCATAAGTTAAAAGAATTTGAACTCTTATTAGAGCAGTATTATAGAACCGAAAAATCGCCTTCGTTTTATGCAGATAAAATGGCTATTACATTAAAACATCTCAATAGAATTTCAAAAAACATACTGAATATTACCATTACCGAATTAATTACCAGAAGAGTAATTTTAGAAAGCAAACGTATTATGGTCGACCAAAATAAGACCATTGCCCAAATTGCAGATGAATTAGGCTATTCCAATTATTCCTATTTTTCAAAATTATTTAAAAAGAATGTTGGAATTACTCCAACCGAATTTGTTAATCAGTTAAAAAATTAATCTTCATAAACTTCTCCTCGGTGCGGTTTTAAAATATCTCTAAAGCTAATCATGTCTTTTTCCTCTACCACAATAAAAGCAATGGCATGCATTTCATTAATGATTTCAAATCCTGTTTTTTCTAACGTTATTTTTTCCTCATCTAAATATTCTTTTAAATGAATATCGTGATGCTCTGCAGTTTTAGCAGCTGCTTCTCCTCTAAAATCCCAAATTAGTTTTATTTTTCTAGACATTGTAATTAACTATTTTTCAAAGGTAAGTTTTTACTAAATTTGAAAAAACTATTTGTTATGAAAAGTGTACTTTTTTTTCTAGTTAGTAGTATTGCCTTCTCGCAAAATTTGACAATTGAGCAAGCCAATCATTTGGCGAGTTTGCCTGTGAAATGCTTACAACAAGAATATCCCAATAAACTAAATCAACTTTTACTGAATGAAACCGAATTGCTTTCTCCAAAAACGTTACATCCCGCTTTTTACGGATGTTTTGATTGGCATTCTTCGGTACATGGTCATTGGAGTTTAGTGTATTTGTTATCTAATTTTAAAGACATTAAAGATGCAGCACTCATTATAGAGAAGCTTAAAATTAATCTTTCCAAAGAAAATATTGATAAGGAAATTGCCTATTTTGAAAAAACACACGAAAAATCTTTTGAAAGAACCTATGGTTGGAATTGGCTATTAAAATTACAACACGAATTAGAAATTTCAAATGATTCGTATGCAAAAGAATTGGCTGACAATCTGCGTCCTTTGACGGATTTAATTATTAAACGTTATATCGAATTTTTGCCTAAACTTTTATATCCTATTCGAGTTGGAACCCATTCTAATACTGCTTTTGGACTAACAAATGCTTGGGATTATGCTGTTTTTTCAGGAAATATTGCTTTGCAAAACAGTATTAAAGAAAATGCTAAACGTATGTTTTTAAAAGATGAAAATTGTCCTTTTAATTGGGAGCCAAGCGGTACTGATTTTTTATCGCCATGTACGGAAGAAGTAGCCATAATGCAACGAATTCTTCCTCAAAAAGAGTTTCTTTCATGGGTTAAAAAATTTGCACCTCAATTATTCTCTAAAAAATGGAAATGGGAAGTAGCAAAAGTGTCAGATAGAACCGATGGACATTTAGTGCATTTAGATGGACTTAATTTTAGTAGAGCTTGGAATTTGTATGATTTGATTCAACAATATCCGAAACAATTTTCTCATTTGAAATCAATCGCTGATACTCATTTGTCTTTTTCATTGCCTTCCATTGTAGATGGAAATTATGAAGGCGAACATTGGTTGGCTTCATTTGCTTTGCGAGCATTTGCATCTAAAAAATAGTTTCAAATGATTACTTTTGCAAAATAATTCATTTTTAAAACCAATTTATGCCACGCGAATTTCAATTTCAAGTTTTACCCGAAGTAGCGGCAAACGAAAGTTTGTTAGCCCAACATGTTGCAAAGTTATTTCAGGTTAGCCCAAAAGAAATTCAAAAAGTGGATGTTTTAAAACGTTCTATTGATGCGCGTCAGAAAGCCATTAAAATGAACATTAAGGCGAATGTATTTTTGGTTGGAGAAGAATATAATGCGCAAAAAATAGAATTACCTGATTATCCAAATGTTGATAACAAACAAGAAGTAATTGTTGTTGGGGCTGGTCCAGCTGGATTATTCGCTGCTTTACAGTTAATCGAATTGGGTTTAAAACCTATTGTTTTAGAGCGTGGAAAAGACGTTCGTGGTCGTCGTCGCGATTTAAAAGCGATTAATGTGGATCATATTGTAAATGAAGATTCCAATTATTGTTTTGGCGAAGGTGGAGCAGGAACGTATTCGGATGGAAAATTATATACACGTTCTAAAAAACGTGGTGATATTGATAGAATTTTAGCCCTTTTAGTTGGCTTTGGAGCTACGCCGGATATTATGGTAGAAGCGCACCCGCATATTGGAACCAATAAATTACCACAAATTATTCAAGATATTCGAGAGAAAATCATCGAATGTGGTGGACAAGTGTTGTTTGAAACTCGTGTTACTGATTTCGTAATCAAAAATAACGAAATGCAAGGTGTTGTGGTTCAAAATGGTGATGTCATCTCGGCTAACAAAGTCATTTTAGCAACAGGACATTCGGCTCGTGATATTTTTGAATTGTTACATAAAAAAGGTGTTCATATTGAAGCCAAGCCTTTCGCATTAGGTGTTCGAGCAGAACATCCACAAGAGTTAATTGACCAAATTCAATATTCGTGTGATTTTAGAGGTGATTATTTGCCTCCAGCACCTTATTCGATTGTTAAACAAGTGAATGGCCGTGGTATGTATTCGTTTTGTATGTGTCCGGGTGGTGTTATAGCGCCTTGTGCTACAGCTCCTGGCGAAGTAGTTACGAATGGTTGGTCGCCTTCAAAACGTGACCAAGCGACAGCTAATTCTGGAATTGTGGTGGAATTAAAATTAGAAGATTTCAAACCTTATGAAAAGTTCGGACCGTTAGCCGGAATGGAATTTCAAAAAGCCATTGAGCAAAAAGCATGGTATTTGGCTGGGCAAACTCAAAAAGTTCCAGCTCAAAGAATGATTGATTTTACTCAAAATAAAGTTTCGTCAGCTATTCCTAAAACTTCTTATGTTCCTGGCACAACTTCGGTGGAAATGGGACAAGTTTTTCCTGGATTTTTATCGCAAATTATGCGTGAGGGTTTTGTACAATTTGGAAAATCGATGCGCGGTTACATGACGAATGAAGCCATTTTGCACGCGCCAGAAAGTAGAACATCATCTCCAGTTAGAATTCCAAGAGATAATTTTTCATTGGAACACGTTCAAATCAAAGGGTTGTACCCTTGTGGAGAAGGTGCTGGTTATGCTGGTGGTATTATTTCGGCAGCGATTGATGGTGAAAAATGCGCTTTGAAGATTGCGGAGAGTTTGTCAAAATAAAAAAAATCACAGCTTTCACTGTGATTTTGATTTTTGGGATAAAAAGGGATTATATTTTTTTAACGTTTACAGCATTCATGCCTTTAGCGCCTTTTTCTAAATCGTAAGTTACTAAGTTACCTTCTTTTACATCATCTAGTAAACCACTAATGTGTACAAAGTATTTTTCTCCTGTTTCAACAGCTTTAATGAAACCAAAACCTTTAGAATCATTGAAAAAATCGATTGTTCCTCTACGTTCCGTTGGTGCTTCATCTTCCTCAGTTCTTCTTGAAGTACCAATTTCGATGCTTTCTACATCAACAATAATCTTTTTAGATGGATCTGGAGGTGTGCTGGTTAAGTGACCATTCTCGTCTACATACACATATAAATCTTCTCCCGATAATTTAGGGTTTGATTTACGTGCTTCTTTTTTCTCTTGTTTCTCTTTTCGTTTTTTAGCACGAAGTTTTTCTTGTTCTTTTTTGTTAAAGGTTTCCTGCGGTCTAGCCATTAAATTTTAAATAATTTAAATTAATATTTGTTTTAAAGTAAAAGGATAAAAACACACAAGCGAAATAAACAAGAAATTTATAAAGTACTTTTATTCAAAGTATTGCGAGAAGAAATTATTATCATTACCAATGTGACAAAGGTAGTGAAAAAAACGTTCACTTCTATAAAACGTACCATTTTTAAGTTTCGATTGCTCTTTTTGCTTTGGAATTCAACACAAGTTAAACTTATCACAAACTCAAAAACTAGTTTCCAATCCTTTCTTTTTTTGTATTTTTGACAAGCATTACAAATCCTATGATAGAAGAACAAGTAATATTAGTCAACGAACAAGACGAGCCTATTGGGCTGATGAACAAAATGGAAGCCCATGAGAAAGCGGTTTTACACAGAGCTTTTTCGGTGTTTATTTTGAATGATAAAAATGAAGTGATGTTGCAACAACGCGCACATCACAAATATCATTCACCACTTTTGTGGACCAATACTTGTTGTAGTCATCAACGTGCTGGTGAAGCCAATATTGAAGCTGGAAAACGCCGTTTGTTTGAAGAAATGGGTTTTGAGGCGGAATTAAAAGAACTATTTCATTTCATATACAAAGCACCTTTTGATAATGGTTTAACCGAACACGAATTAGATCATGTAATGATTGGCTATTACAACGGAGAACCTCTTATTAATGATGATGAAGTTGAAAGCTGGAAATGGATGACCATTGAAGCCATAAAAGAAGATATGATTTTGAATCCAGAGGCTTATACCGTTTGGTTTAAGATTATATTTGATGAGTTTTATCACTACTTAGAAGATCACAAATTATAAATTTCCAAACCACTAATACTGAATTCAAATTTCTAAATTCTAAATTGCCATGAGAGTAACTGTTTCAAGAAAAGCCCATTTTAATGCTGCGCATCGTTTGTATCGCAAGGATTGGTCAATGGAAAAAAATCAGGAAGTGTTTGGGAAATGTAACAATCCTAACTTTCATGGTCATAATTATGAATTGATTGTTTCGGTAACTGGTGAAGTGGATAAGGAAACAGGTTATGTAATTGATACTAAAATTTTATCCGATTTAATCAAAGAACATATCGAAGAAGCTTTTGATCATAAAAATTTAAATGAAGATGTTCAAGAATTCAAAGATTTGAATCCTACAGCCGAACATATCGCCTATATTATTTGGAATAAACTTCGTGTTTTGATAGCTTCTGATAAAGAATTAGAAATTACCTTATACGAAACTCCGAGAAACTTTGTAACCTATAAAGGAAACTAATTATGGCAATTCAAATAGGAGATAAATTACCAAGTTTTAAAGCAACTAAACAAGACGGGACTGCTTTTGAAAGCGCTTCAATTCAGCATAAACCAGTTGTAATTTATTTTTATCCTAAAGATTTTACGCCGGGTTGTACGACACAAGCCTGCAGTTTTAGAGATGCTTATCAAGATTTTCAAGATTTGGGTGCTGAAGTTATTGGCGTAAGTGGCGACTCGGCTACTTCGCATCAGAACTTTCAACAAAAATATAAATTACCCTTTATTTTACTTTCCGATGCTGATAGAAAATTACGTCGTTTGTTTGGTGTTCCAAACGCGCTTTTCGGATTGCTACCAGGACGTGTAACTTATGTTTTTGACGCTAAAGGCTATTGTATTTATATTTTTGATAGCATCAGTGCTAAAAATCATATTACAAAGGCTTTAGAAGCTATTAAAAAGTCGAAATAAAATAATTTTTTACAAAGTAAGACTTCCAATTTCTGTAATTCGTTAGAATTTTTTGCATCTTTGTACTTCACTATTTGACTATGAAGTTTTATCCTTTAACCTTTACACCAATACTTAAAGACCGCATTTGGGGCGGGACGAAGTTGAAAACCTATCTCAACAAACCTATAGTTTCTGAAACTACTGGCGAGAGTTGGGAAATTTCAACCGTGCCTGGCGACATTAGTGTGGTTAACAATGGAGTTTTAAAAGGAAAAAACATCAACGAAATTATCGATTTATATCCAGAAGAAATTTTAGGAAAATCGGTAATTGCTCGTTTTGGAAAACAATTTCCATTATTGTTCAAATTTATCGATGCTAAAGAAGATTTATCGATTCAATTGCATCCGAATGATGAATTGGCTAAAGAACGTCATAACTCTTTCGGGAAAACTGAAATGTGGTATGTAATGCAAGCAGATGAATCGGCGCGTTTGGTGGTTGGCTTTAAGAAAGATTCTAATCAGGAAGAATACTTAAAACATTTAGAAAATAAAAATTTAGTCGCTTTATTGAATGAATCTCCAATAAAAAAAGGCGATGTTTTCTTTTTAGAAACTGGAACTATTCATGCCATTGGAGCAGGAGTTGTGGTAGCGGAAATTCAACAAACAAGTGATGTTACTTACCGAATTTACGATTGGGATAGAGTAGATGCTAACGGAAACGGCAGAGAATTACATACCGAATTAGCTTTGGATGCGATTAATTATAACGCAACTGATTCTAAAATAACATATAAGGAAGAGGCTAATCAAAGTACTTTGGTGATAGATTGTCCTTATTTTATCACTAATATTATCGCGTTGCAAGATCGTTTTATTTGGAAACGAAAGAAACAAGCTTTTACTGTTTTTATGTGTACCAACGGACAATTTGAAATGGTAATGAATGGCGAAATCCTGCGCTACCGAATGGGAGATACGATTTTGATTCCGGCTTGTATTGAGAATTTAACCATTAAAGGAAAGGCTACATTGTTAGAAATTTCCATATAATGTATTGAGAACAAAATATATTATGTAATTTTGCTTCAAATTTTAAATTTATACAAAATGGCAAGCGTTAAAAACTTGAAAAAAGAAATCAACTACGTTTTAGGTGATATTGTAAACATCGTTTACATTTGGGAAATGTCTACAACAGGAAAACCAACTGAAGCATCTGATAAATTAATTGATGAAATCTACGAAACTTTCGATGCTTTAATGACAAAAGCAAATCAAAAAGACGTTGAGAATAAAAAAGCACATTTTAAACAAATTCGTAAAGAATACGAAGCTGCTGCTAATCAATTTGTTGCGAAAATAAACGAATTAAATTAAAAAAATCAATAAAAAAAGTGCAAAAAATATTTGGAAATTAAAAATTCACCCTTATATTTGCACTCGAAATTTGAGTTGCCAGCGTAGCTCAGCTGGCTAGAGCAGCTGATTTGTAATCAGCAGGTCGTGGGTTCGAGTCCCTCCGCCGGCTCAAATTAAAAACCATCACAGCAATGTGGTGGTTTTTTTATTTTATGGTGTTTTTAATAGTAGAAACTTTTATATATTTGATTTTGTAGTTAAATATAATTTTAAGATGACTGAACTTGAAAGAATAGAGGATTTAACGAATGAATTAAAAAATTTAGTTTTAAAAATTAATTTTGAAACTAAAAAGAGATTGATTTCAGATGACAAAAACCTCAAGGAAATTCTTTTTGAGCAGCCTAGGTATTACCTAAGTTTTTCTGAGGAAGTGAAATTATTTGAAAAAAAATTTAACATTTTCCTTTCAGAAAAATTGAATAAAGCATTTGAAATTGCAAATTTTAAGGGCTTTTATTATTGTGACCTTTTTGATTACAATGTATCTTCTTATTGTCCGATTCAAAGCTTTTTCTCGAAAGAATTTGTTAAAATTTTAATTGAAAATGGAGTAACAAAAGAAGAGATTGAAGAAGGATATTTTGAATATGAAACTCAAAATTTTAACTCAAAAAAAATTGAAGATATTTATAATCAAATAAGCAAAAAAGATAATCTGCTAATAAATTATATTTCATTTGGGGAGTGTTGTGGAGGTAGGAGTTTACTGATTTTAAATGGCGATGATGAAAATTCAATCGTATACGATAATCATAATTCATATGTCGAATTAATATATAATCAAGAAATTTATTTTTATAATACTTATCTTCTGACGGAGAAAAAACAAACAATTTTTGATTTAATTATTGAGGAAATTATCAAACTAATCGAAAAACTAAAACCATTAACAAATTAAATTTTAATTTATGATTTTAGCATTTGATACTTATTACTTTGAAAATAATGCAAGAACAGTTTGTATTCAATTTGAGAGATGGAATGATTGTACGATTACAAATTTTTTTGAAGAGACTATATCAGAAATAGAAGAATATAAATCTGGTGAGTTTTATAAAAGAGAACTTCCTTGTATTTTAAGTTTACTCAAAAGTATTGATTTATCGGAATGTGAGGCAATAATTATAGATGGATTTGTAGTAATTGATGATAATCAAAATGATGGATTAGGTGGTTATCTTTTCAAAAGTTTAAATTGTAAAATCCCTATTATAGGTGTAGCAAAAAACAATTTTTCAAAAATTGAGGAATTTAAAAAAGAAATTTTAAGAGGTGAAAGTAAAAAACCTTTGTATATAACATCAAAAGGAATAAATCTTGACAAGGCAGCCGAATTGATAAAAAAAATGGATGGAAAATTTAGAATACCAGATTTATTAAAGAAAGTTGATTCATTGGGAAGAAATATAGACTACTCTAGTTAACTAATAGATCAAGCTTGTCCAAACAAAGTATAAAAAATGTTTTTTGAATATTTGAAATATAGGTAATTAATAGTGTGATGCTCTCGTTAGTTTTTATTTTAAATAAAAAAACTACAACCGAAGCTGTAGTTTTTAATATTTTATTTTAAGTAAGATTATTTCTGAACTTCTAAAGTTTTTCTTTCCTTAATATGCTCGTTAAGCATTTTTCCGTATTTTGATTTGGCAACTTCTGGTGTCAAACTTTTTTGAATGGTGTCTAAATACGTTGTGTTGATATCTGCAATTTCTGAAAGCGCTAAATAAGGCGCAATTTCTTTATTTCCGTTTGTAGCGGCAAAATGTGCTGTGTAACGATATTTTCTCGTTAATAAGCTTTTATATGCCTTCTCAATGCTATCTGTAGTGGTTGCATTAGGTTTTAATTCGTTTTTTAGACGTTTTGCCATTAAGGCTAAGTTTTGATCTCTGAATTTACTATTAATGCTATCAAACTTTTTCCATAAATCATGATTTTTAGAACCTGATATTTTTGCATCAGCAAAAAAATGTTTTAAGGTAGTTTCAATTTTAATATTTCCAGGCTCAGCAAAAAATGGTAAGCTGTTATCAATAGAATTGGTTTGTCCTCTATCTAAAAATAAATAGAGCATTTCTGGACTATCAAGTTTAATGTGACTCTCAAATTTTGAATCTCCGTTAACGATAATGCTATCTAACATTACTAAAGCCGAATCTTGTATTTTTTGTAAATACAATTTTCCTTGGCTTAAGCCTTTTACATCTCCTGTGATGTGTACGTTTGCATCTGAATTTTCTTCGTTTTTATTACATGAAATTAATGTGAAAACGGCAATAGCAACTAAAAATATCTTCTTCATCCTTTTGTTTTATTTTATGTTCGCAAAGTAAATAAAAAAATCCTCAAAATACTAAGTACTTTGAGGATTATGAATCTATTTTATTAGGATTAACCTCTTAACCAAGCTTCTCTAACTGTTTTTTTAGTGTCATCAGTTGCTTGATATCCGTCTTGTTTTTCTTTAGGCATCACAACTTTTCCTTTTATAGTTTGTTCTTTACCATCTCTTTTGAATTTTACCATCATAGCATCACCATCTTTCCAGTTCATACTTGCCATGATTAAATCGTAAATGTTGTCTAAATTATAGTCTTTACCATTGAAAGCTAAAAGTGTATCATTGTTTTTTAAACCTAAAGTAGTCATGAATACGTTTAATTCGGTATCAGGTAAAATCATGATTTCTTTTGTAGCAGGATTTACCGTGATATAAGGTTGTGTTTGTCCTTTTAAGAATGGATTTCCAGCAATTTCGATAGTTGCTTCTGTAATACCCATTTTAGCGAAATATTGCTCGTAAGGAATTGGAGTTTCACCAGCTACGTGGTTTTTTAAGAATTCACCTACCGCTGGATAGGTTAATGCCGTAATTTTATCAAATAACTCTTCGTCTTTAAATGCTTTTGTTGTTCCGTATTCTTTAGATAATTCTTGCATTAGGCTTAAAATTCCTTTTTGACCATTGCTGTTTTCTCTAATTAAAATATCCATACACATCGCAATCAAAGCTCCTTTTTGGTATACGTTTAAATATTGTTCTTTGTAAGGAGGATTCAATACGTTTTTACTCATTTTAGTAAAACTCATATTGTCGTTCATTTGACGCGATTGTGCAATTTTGCCTGCCATTCTTTCAAAGAATTCTTTTTCGTCAATTAAGCCTTGATTTACTTGAAATAAGTTAGCGAAATATTCGGTTACACCTTCGTACATCCATAAATGTTCTGACATTTGAGGATTGTTGAAATCAAAATATTGAATTTCGTTTGAGTGAATTGTTAATGGTGTTACAATGTGAAAGAATTCGTGAGAAACTACGTCTTTTAATTGTTCTTGTAACATTTCTAATCCCATCATTTCTGGCATAACTACTACAGTTGATGTTGGGTGTTCTAATGCTCCAAATCCTTTTGCATCTTTAGCTGCCATATCAGATAAGTACAATAAGATGGCATATTTTTTCGTAGAGTTAATTGGTCCTAAGAAACGTTTTTGCGCCTTCATCATGTTTTCCATGTGAGGTGTAATTTGTTTAGCGGTATATTTTCCTGTTGGAGAATACACACTGATGATAATTTCCATATCATCTACCATGAAAGAAGTGAAATCAGGTTTTGAATACATTATTGGCATTTCAACCAAACTAGCATATTTAGACATTAAAAACACATCTGAAGTAGCACTTGCATCTGTATCTATCATTGCCGACACACCTAATAAAGTTTCAGGATGTGTTACGGTTAATTTGTATGGTGTTTCTTCTTTTCCTTTGAAGTATCCAATGAATCCATGCGTATTTAACATGAAGTTGGTTCCAGCATTAATATTTGTTCCTGAAGGTGAGAAAATATCTTCGCTTTCACCAAAACCTGCACCACCTTCTGTATCAAATGAATCATTAACTAAGTATGTGATTTTAGATAGTTTTTTAGCATCTGAAATCGTGTATGAATTTTCATCAATTTTAGCTACTTTAAGTGTATTTCCTTTAGCATCAAATGCTTTTACATTTTCAATAAAACGACCGTAATCGTCTTCTGAATAAGTTCCAGGAACGGTTTTAGGGAAATGAAAAGTTACTGTTTCGCTTGTAAAAGTTGGAGGTGTAACGGTAACCATTACTTTATCGTCTTTAACGTTAATTAAATCGATTGTTACTGCTACATCATTTTGTTTAGCAGTTGTTTGAGTTGGGCTACAACTCCATAAAAATCCCACAAAAGAAAGGGAAAGAATTATTTTTTTCATTTTATCAAAATTGAATTACATATAAGTAGAAAAAAAAGGATGTTTGTTACAAATACGGTTTGGAAATTTTACTAATCAAATTAATGTCAATAAAAAAGCTCTTGTTTTATTAAGAGCTTTAGTTTTTAGTCGAATTTATTTTTGAAGTAATATTTACTATCTAAATCTTCATCTTCTAATTCGTTGTACTTTATTGGTTTTGGTTTAGGCTTACTTGCCGTTACTTTCTTTTTCCAAAGTTCAAAGTTGTCTTTGGATAATCGTTTGCGCATTAATTCGGTGACTTCGTTTTCAGTCACTCCAAATTCCTCTTTTAAAACTTCAAAAGGTTTTTTTTCCTCTTGAGCCATAGCAACAACTCTATCTAGTGTTTCGTTGTCGAATTCTGAAATTTTCTTCTTTCTCATCAGATGAATACTAATTCTAACTTTTTTATTGGTTTATAATTCAATATTAGTAAAAAAATAAATTCAAAAAATGTGCCAATTGCTTTTTTAGGAATTTTTAAAATTTTCCAAAAGTTACTAGTAGTTTTTAGGGAATATTTACAAAATTGTTCGAAACGTTAAATTTATTCTCGCTTTTTTGGGTTGGGTGGCTTTTGGGATTTGATGTTTGTAGTGAATTTGGCTACCTTCTTTCATTACTAATAAACTTCCGTGGTTTAAATTTAGCGATAATTTTATGTTGTTATCTGAGATATGTTTCAATTGAAATTTTCTTTCTTCACCAAAACTAACAGAAGCAATTATGGGATTTCTACCTAATTCTTTTTCATTATCGGCATGCCAACCGTTACTGTCTTTTTCGTTTCGGTATAAATTGGCTAAAACCGTTGAGAAATTTTGTTCGGAAATTTTGTCCACTTTCTCTTTTATAAACATCATAGTAGGATTCCAAGCATGAGGTTGCATAGTTAAACCCGAATAGGAATAAGGTTTTCCTTCGTTTCCAAACAAACAAGTTAATCTAGGTTGGGCAATTTTCTTTCCAAAAATAGTGATGTCATCTTGTTGCCAAGGGGTTTCATTTGTGAGTTTGTCAAATAACATATCTGCTTCTTCTTGATTGAAGAAATTGGGATAAAATTCAAAAACCGCATCAGGTAATGGTAAAATTATTTTCTCTTTTGGGAATAAATCGAGCATAAAAAAAGCGATGATTAACATCGCTAATTTACTATTTTTATGGGGAATATTATTTGTTGTCTTGTAATAAATTCTTGTAAATAAAACCTGCTACAATAGCTCCAGCGATTGGTGCAACCCAAAATAGCCACAATTGACTCAAGGCTTCTCCTTGAACAAAAAGAGCCTGAGAAGTAGAACGTGCCGGATTTACAGAGGTATTGGTTATTGGAATACTAATTAAGTGGATTAAGGTTAAAGCCAAACCAATTGCAATTCCTGCAAATCTTCCGTTGGCTAATTTATCTGTTGCTCCTAAAATGATAATTAAGAAAAACATAGTCAATATGAATTCAGCTAAAAAGGCTGCTCCCATTGAAAATCCAACACCGTTATAATATGTTTTCGGATCAAATGCGTTTGATTCATAGAAATTTGATGCAAAAGCACCAGCAGAATCAGCTGCAAATTCAGTTCCGCCACCGCCATTTAAAATCAAGTATAAAACACCAGCTGCTGCAGTTGCACCAATTAGTTGTGCCCCAATGTAAGGTACAATTTCTTTTGATGAAAAACGTCCGCTTGCCCATAATCCAAAAGTAACAGCAGGATTGAAATGACCGCCAGAAATATGCCCAACGGCATATGCCATGGTTAAAACGGTTAAACCAAATGCTAGTGAAACACCAACTAATCCAATTCCAATATCAGGAACGCCAGCTGCAAAAACCGCAGCGCCACAGCCACCAAATACTAACCAAAAGGTTCCAAAAAATTCGGCAAATAATTTTCTCATAGTTAAATAGTTTTAATTACAATTTCTTGTAAAGGTTATTTAACTAAAATTACTAAAAAAAGAATGCTTTTTAAATTATTGAAAATAAAGTTATTAACAGTATAATTCTTGCTATTTGTTTTTCTTAAACTGAATGTTCATGATTACAATTGCAGTAATTATTAACACAATTCCAATCCATTGAATCAACAAAACTTGTTCGTTCAATAAGAAATAAGCCATCATAACCGAAACTGGTAACTCAAGCGAAGAAACAATACTTCCTAATCCAATTCCTGTATGAGGAAAACCAGCGTTTAATAACATGGGAGGAATGATGGTTCCAAATAATGCCAAAACAATTCCCCATTTAGCGAAAATTTCAAAATTGAAAGGAGTAACTTGAGTGTATAAACTAAAGCCAAAAACGATAACCGCTCCACCTAACAACATATACAAACTTCTTTGTGCAGAAGAAATTCCTAATGCGACTTTGTTTGCAGTAAACATAGTTGTAGTAAATGAAGCAGCTGCTAAAATTCCCCAGAATAATCCATTTGCCCAATCAATCGTTGGGTCGTTGAAATCGATTTTGAAAATATTGATAGCTAAAGCTGTCCCAATTAAAACAATGATTACCGAAATTATTTTTTGAGCCGATGGCGCTTTTTTATCCAAAAACCATTCTAACAAAACACCCATCCAAACGGTTTGCATTAATAATACAATTCCAATAGAAACCGGAATGTATTTAACAGCTAAATAGTAGAAAATACTTGTCATTCCTAATGAAGTTCCAGCTAACATTAAATGAAAAATGTTTTTCGGAGTAGCTTTAACAGCAGTGTTTTTGTTTTTAGTACGTTGGAACAAATTGATAATTAAAATTCCAATAATTCCTAAAATAAATTGTGAAGATGTTACTTCTGCAGTTGTGAAATTTTCTTTGTATGCTAATTTTACGAAAGTGGCTAACATTCCGTAGCTTGTTGCTCCTAACGCTACAAGGAAAACTCCTTTTATGATATTGTTATTTGACATGTCCTAAATTTTTAAGGGGCGCAAAGATAGGGAAAAAGAGAAAAGAGAATAGATAAAAGAAAAAAGATTTTTTGGATGGTTTAATTTTAGTAAGAATTTAACAGCATACCTTTAAATAAAAATCAAAAAGTGGAGTTATATCATTTTAATCCCATTTCTATGAAGCACTTTTTACTATTGATTGCGGTTTGTTTTTTATGTTGTAATAATTCGGAAGTTGAAACCTTAGCGGTAAAAGATTATAATTCCTTTCATAAAGAGGCAAAGGAATTTTGTAAGGAGAACGAATATAATGAGTCCTATTATTTTTTAGTTGATTTGAGTATTCATTCAGGTAAAAATCGTTTTTTTATTTATGATTTTGAAACAAAAAAAATCGTAGATAAAAATTTAGCTACTCACGGAAGTTGCGATCAATTTGAAGAGAATCCAGACAAGTGGAAAAAAGTAAAGTTTGATCATCGAGTAGATAGTCATTGTTCCATGAAAGGAAAATATAAAATCGGAAATCGTGATTATAGTTCGTGGGGAATAAACGTGAAATATTGGTTACACGGATTAGAAGCTTCAAACAAAAATGCGGAGAAAAGAGTAGTAGTTTTGCATTCTTGGAGTGCTGTCAAAAATAAAGAGGTGTATCCAAAATACTCACCTTTGAGTTGGGGTTGTCCCGCAGTTTCCGATGCATTTATGGAAAAATTAGACGAACGTTTGCAGCAAGCTGAAAAACCAGTTTTGTTGTGGATAGTAGAATAAAAAAATCTCGTTTAAAGCAATTTAAAACGAGATTTTTTTAATGAATATTTTTATAAAAGTGTAATGTCATAAACAACACCGTTGGAATGTGTATATGTGGCAAAATAATCACAGGTATTGTCACCATAATCTAAAATTCCATCTAAAACACTTCCTTGTAAATCTAATTGTCCTTGAGAAATATGAGCACATGCATATTTCTTTATCAAAGGTTGCACAATTGTAACGGTTAAAGTTGCACCATTATTTTTTGAAACCGTATGATTTCCTGTAGTAACTTCATAAATGTTATCAAGTAAAGCTAAAGTGCTTACACCCGCAATTTGTTTTATTGTTCTTGTTCCTGAATGATTATAAACAACTCCAGCATTGTTTGTAATTTTTCCATTAGTGATGGTTCTGTTCCATTGAGGAGTGGCAGCGTTAGTGGTTGTGTTTTCATAAACAATAGTACCTTCTACTTTTCTTCCATTAATGTAATAATTGTTTCCTCTAACAATTGTTGTAATGCTTCCTGAGTTCATAATGTAATCAGTAAGAGTTACTGTGATACTTCCAGATCTTGTTATTCCGTTAGAAATACAACCTGTTCCAAAATCAATAGTAAAAGTTTTTGGAAATACACCAGGAGTAGCATTATCAACAGTAACAGTAGCGCAAGAAGCTAACGTATTATTGATGTCAGAATTTCGATTTGAAAATGAAGAATTGTCACTCGCAGCTTCTATTCCTGAATTAAAATCTGTTTCATTTGTGAATTCTATATCTGCAGAAGCATTGACTAACTCTCTGTCAACTACTAACTCTTCTTTACTACAAGAGATAAAGCTTATAATTAGAAGCCCTAAGCTATAAATTTTTAAATTTTTCATATTCTTTTTTTTGAGTTTATTATTTAGACTAATATAGTTAAAAAAGGTTTAATAAAACATTATTCAACATCTTCCGATAAATCTTTCAAATGAACTCTCAAAGCATTAACCGAAATACTAATTTCCCAAAAGGATATTCCCAAAGAAATCAATAAACAAAGTAAACTGGCTCCAAAAAAGTAAATACCAAAATTTTCTTGACCTACGTAAAGTAATAACATCGCAAAAACAGATAAGAACAAGCACATTACACCAAACAATTGCATGTAACGAATTAGCGTTAACCTAAGATTCAGATTTTTGATTTCTAAAAGAATGCTTTTATTGTGATTGTCATCGTAGTTTTTCTTTAAATTACGAATGATTTGAGCAATCGTTAAAAATCGGTTCGTGTAAGCCAAGAGAATTAACGAAGTTGCTGAGAATAATAAGGCCGGAGTTTCTATAGATAATGTCATGATTATAACTTTATTTGATATTTGTAAATTCTGCTAAATCCGTTTTCATAACTAGAAATTTCGGTTTCAAATTCTTTTAAATTGGCGAATGTTTTTTCAATTGCAATCATTCTTTTACTCGTGAAGTATAGAGTTTGTGTAGTTGCATCGTAAAACGGACAATAATCCATTTGCTTGGAATTGATTTCAGCTCCTAAGTTTTTTGGGGTGTCCCAATTTCCTTTGTTATTCTTGTAACTTATGTATAAATCACCACTTCCTAAACCATCTGGTCTTCCATAACAAGTGTAAATAATGAATTCCTCATTCGGACTCACAAAGGCGTTAAATTCGTATCCTGTTGAATTGATGTTCATGCCTAAGTTTTCAGGTTCGGTATATTGTTTTCCGTCCCATTTGCACACCAAAATATCGTCTTTTCCAAGTGTTTTTATCGCATCTGAAGTAAAATATAAATTTCCATTTGTTGTGATGCAAGGATAAAATTCATTGTTAGTTGAATTTACTGGAGTTCCAACATTTATTGGTTTCGACCATTTGCTTTTAAGATTTTTTCGTTCTACATACCAAATGTCGTAATCTTTCGCCTTGGTAGTTGTATCGTCAATAGGTCGGTTCGATGCAAAATACAAACGCAAACCATCTTGTGTTAAAAAAGGTTCAAGGTTTCTATAGTTTCCAGAAAACGTTGTCATTTCGGGTTCTGACCATCTTTTTTTCTTTTTCTTAATTACGGCAATTACAGCTCGTTCTTCGGAAGGATTTTGAATGGTGAAATAAATTTCATCCTGATTTTTTGAAATCGTAAAATCACGAACGTTTTGATATTTTTTTAAAATGTCAAAAGCTGGTACTGGTTTTGAATTTTCTTGCGAAAAACCAAAAATTCCCAAAAACAGCACAAAGATAATTTGAAATAGTACTTTCATTATTTCTCAGCGATTTCTTTTATGGTTGCTAATCCTTTAGGGAATGATTCTGAAAAGAAATTAGCGTATTCATCCACAATATCTAATGTTACTAAAACTTTTGAAGTTGCTCCGTTTGAAATTACAGTGTAATTTTCTTGTGCTCCTGTCCAAGCTTTTGTGGCTTCGTCTAAAGGTTGTTCTACAAAATCTTTAATGTTTCCAATATGAGTAAAATGCATTTTTTCATTCGGAACTAAAACACTGATTTCACTATACATTCCGTTTCCGTTTGGATCTAAAAAATGAATCCTTTCTCCTTGTTTCCAAGAAGATTTAGCATACGAACCTTCGCAAAAAGCGGCTGTCCATTTTTTGTAGTTTTCTTCTTCCCACATGGCGTTCCACACTTTATCTGCAGGAGCGTTTATTTCGATTTCGAATGTTAGATTTTTCATAGAAAATAGTTTAAATTTCAAAGTTACGAATACTTTTCGAAGCTAAAGCAATAACATGCCCATCAAAGTCGGCAAGATAACCTACGTAATCGCCCCAATCTCTTAATGTAATTGGACTAATCTCTGTTGCGCCAGCTTGTTTGGCTGCTTCAAAAACAGTTTTGATATTTTCTATTTGAAGATACAATTCACATCTTGGAATTCTGTTTCCTGATGTTGGATGAGGTAACTTTGGTGTTATGATTTTTGCAATCCCATCATTCGGCATTAAACCTATTTTTACGAATTCATTAATAGTGAATTCCGTCATACCAGGAACATCTAAACTAGGATTTTGCTGCAACAAGATTTGATAAAAGTTACGACTTTTTTCTTGATTGGAAACGTATAGGATGAATTCGAGTTGGGTTATCATAAGATGTTTTAATTTTTGTTCTGGCAATATCCTAGATAGAACATTGGTCTTGGATACTTTGCTTTGTCAGCTGATTCTCCAATTGGATTTAAATAACCATTCTCAATTAATAGTTTGTCACCAAGTTGTTCAACTTTTTTGTTGTCATATTTTAGGAATAAAACATTCCCTTTTTTATACCACTTTCCTGTCCACCATTCATTATACCCAAAAACGCCAGTCCAATTAAGTTCAAATGTTTTGTCTTTTCTAAATAAAATATAAGCTTGATTTTGAGTGCCTTCATAACAAGCTCTAAATTCAACTTTACTTTCAAAAATTTCTGAGCTTAATTTTAATGGATTTAGAATTGAATAAATTAGAGTTATAAGGTAAATTATAATTGGAAGTGAAACTTTTATGTTTAAATTATTTCTATTCTGAAAAAGACTCTTAACTCCTTTTATTAGTTGGATTACAATCGTTATAAATAGTGATACAATTATGAATGTTACAATTATAAAAATAATTCCAGAAGTTTTTTTGTCAATGTGATAGTAAAAAAAAGTAAGTAATAAATAAAATAAACATAAGAATATACTCAAATTTAAATTGTCTTTAAACTTTATTTTGTTTCTCATGTAATTTAAAATTGTTTTAATAAAATCAAATATAAAAAAATCCTGACAAGTTTCAAAAACCAGTCAGGATTAATATTAAAGTTCTATTTCTTATTTCAAAGTCTCAAAACTTCTTTTCACAAAAGCAGTCAACTCTTCACCTTTTAATAAACCTTGTGAAAGTTTCGCTAAGTCTAAAGCTTGTTTTACCAAGTCTTTTTGAGCATCTTCTGGACTGTTTAAAATAGTAGTGGCTAATTCTGAATTCGTATTCACCACTAAATTATACATATCTGGGAAGTTGCCCATGCCGAACATTCCACCACCGCCAGACGCACTCATTTCTTTCATTCTACGCATGAATTCGGGCTGGGTGATGATGAATGGTGAAGCATTGCTATCTAAATTCTCTAATTGCACGGTGTAGTTTTCCTTTGGAACTACCGTTTCAATAGACGTTTTTAGTTTTTCTTTTTCATCATCCGATAATTTAGAAATCGTTTCTTCTTCTTTCTGAATTAATTTATCGATATGATCTGCATCAACTCTAGCAAAAGTTAAATTCTCGTTATCCGCTTCTAATTTTTGAATTAAATGCGATACAATTGGTGAATCTAACAACAATACTTGATATCCTTTTTCTTTTGCAATGTCTATGTAACTGTGTTGTGCATCTTTGTTAGAAGCGTAAAGCACAACTAATTTTCCGTTTTTGTCGGTTTGATTGTCTTTTAAAGTTTCCTTTAATTCTACTAACGTGTAATATTTATCTTCTGTTGTTGGATACAATACGAAATCGCCCGCTTTTTCATAGAATTTTGGTTCCGAAAGCATTCCGTATTCCAATACAATTTTAATATCGTTCCATTTTTGCTCGAAATCTTCACGGTTTTCGTTGAATAACGATTTCAATTTGTCTGCAACTTTACGGGTAATGTAGTTTGAAATTTTCTTTACATTTCCATCGGCTTGTAAATACGAACGCGATACGTTCAACGGAATATCTGGTGAATCAATTACACCTTTTAACATACCTAAAAACTCAGGCACAATTCCTTCCACGTTATCAGTTACATATACCTGATTTTGGTACAATTGAATTTTATCTTTTTGCAATTGTAAATCAGCGCCCATTTTTGGGAAATACAAAATTCCAGTCAAGTTAAACGGATAATCTACATTTAAGTGAATGTTGAACAACGGTTCTTCAAACTGCATTGGATACAATTCGTGATAGAATTTTTTGTAATCTTCATCTGTTAAATCAACTGGTTGTTTCGTCCAAGCCGGATTTGGATTGTTGATGATATTATCTACATCTACATATTCTGTTTTGTAATCTTCTGGAGCGTCATCGGGTTTTGGAAGTGCTTCTTTTTTAGTTCCAAATTTAATTGGCACTGGCATGAATTTGTTATACTTCGTTAACAGTTCACGAATTTTGAATTCTTCTAAAAATTCTAAAGAATCTTCTGCAATATGTAAGATGATTTCTGAACCTCTTTCTGTTTTGTCATGAGGTATTAAAGTGAATTCCGGACTTCCATCACATGTCCAATGTGCTGCTGGTTCGTCTTTGTAGGATTTTGTAATGATTTCTACTTTTTCAGCTACCATGAATGCCGAGTAAAAACCTAGTCCAAAATGTCCAATGATTCCTGAATCTTTGGCCGAATCTTTATATTTTTCTAAGAATTCTTCTGCTCCAGAAAAAGCTACCTGATTGATGTATTTTTCTACTTCATCAGCTGTCATTCCTAATCCTTGGTCAATAATGTGCAGTTTTTTACCTTCTTTGTCTATTTTTACTTCGATGATTGGATTGCCATATTCTACTTTAGCTTCGCCAATACTGGTTAAATGTTTTAATTTTAAAGTAGCGTCTGTCGCATTCGATACTAATTCACGAAGAAAAATCTCGTGGTCGCTGTACAAAAACTTTTTAATTAAGGGAAAGATGTTTTCTACTGAAACATTAATTTTTCCTGATGCCATATTTTAAAATTTTTTAGTTAAACAATTGAATCTTGAGTATTTCAAATTCAATACCAAAACTAAAAATCTGCCAAATTGACGTAGTACTTGTACTATGTTTCTTTTTTGAGATTAAAATTACTTTTGCCAATTAAATAGAGTAAATTTGTATATAAGTAAAAAAACAAAAAAATGAAAAAAAGTGCACTAATCTTATTGTTAACAATTGCTTTCTTTGGTTGTAAACCAAAAGAAACAGTTACGAGTACGAAATTGGATAACAAAACCGAAGTCGCTATTAAAGGAAATTGGAAAATAGCTTCGGTAACATTTCCAGGTTCAGATTATTTGAAGGTAACATCATTTAACATTGCTGATGCTAAGTGTTTTGAGGGAAGTCAATGGAGTTTTGTTTCTAACAACAACAAAGGAAACATGCTTTTAGATAAAGTTAATTGTCCGTCTTACAGCAGTAATATTACTTGGTATGTAAATAAAGAAGGTTTTATGGTAGTTAAATTTTTAACCGAAGGTGTAAAAGCAAAACATACAGATTCGGGTTATATCTTAAGAGTGGCCAATGTAAATGAAACGACTTTTCAGTTGATTGATAAGGTTAATGTTGGAGGAAAATTTGTTGATGTAGTATATAATTTTGAAAGAAAATAAAAGAATATGAAAAAGGTAGCAATTTATTTAGTAGTAAGTACATTTATTGGGAGTGTTGTTTTATCAGGATGTAATTCTGTAAAAAACGCTAATAATACTCAAAAAGGTGCTGTAATTGGAGCTGTAGGTGGAGGTGTTTTAGGTGCAGTTTTAGGAAATAATTTAGGAAAAGGCGGCAACGGAGAATTAGGAGCTGTTTTAGGTACTGTAATTGGTGGAGTTGCCGGTGGAGTTATTGGTAACAAAATGGACAAACAAGCTCGTGAAATTGAAACGGCTTTGCCAGGTGCTCAAGTGGAAAGAGTAGGAGAGGGAATTCGATTAGTTTTAGGTGAAAATTCGGTAAATTTTGATTTTAACAAAGCGACTTTAACCGCTAAGGCGAAACAAAACTTAGATAAATTAGTTCCTGTTTTTAAAGAATACGCAGATACTGATATTAAGATTTATGGTTTTACAGATAGTAAAGGAGCCGATGATTATAATTTGAATTTATCTAACCAAAGAGCTACGGCTGTTAAAAATTACTTAGCAAGCAAAGGGTTGGTTACAAGTAGATTTACAGTTGTGGGTCTAGGTGAAGCCGAACCAATAGCAACAAATGATACGGATGCAGGTAGAAGTTTAAACAGACGTGTTGAATTTGCTATTTTAGCTAATGATAAAATGATTGAAGATGCTAAAAAAGAAGCAGGGAAATAAAAAACAAATAGATTAATAAAAAAAGACTGCTCATAAGGCAGTCTTTTTTTTATTTTGCAGGTAAGATTTATGTTGACAATTATAACTATTTTTTAGTAGTTTTCGTTGAATTTGTAAATAATTCCTCCAGTAACATTGTATGTAATTCCAGTAAATGAGTTTACCGCTTCTGTGTATGAAAAACTTCCATCAAAATTATAATGTTGCGATATGTTAAATATAACAGATGTATCAATTGCAAAATATAATCCATCAGTGATTTTAAATCGAGGAGTCAAACCCATAACAACGTTTACTAAATTGTCATTTCCGGAATTGTAACTCGATTTAACTAACGAATATCCAGCTCCAGCATGGGCAATTAAATTGAAGAAATCATAACTTGAAGCTCTAGAAAATGCAGTAGAAACATTCATAGTTCCTTGAAGTGAAATTCGTGTAATATCAATTCCTGTCTCTTCAGTAAATAAAAGGTTTTTAGTTCTAAATTTATCAGAAGCAAAATCAATCTTTACTCCGTATGTTTCATCAAAATCATAAGAAATGGCTCCTCCTAAATGAGATAAATCATTAATACTTGGTTCAAAAACACCATTGAGTCCGTAATTAACTTCTACACCAACTTGTGCATATGTGTTTTTTGGCAAAAATAAAGCGCATAGCAAAATTGCTATGATAAAGTAAGTTTTTTTCATTTGTATTTTAAGGTTAATTTGGGTGCCGCAATATAGAATTAAATTAAAGTTTAAAAAATATTTTTTTTAAAAATTTTAAAAGGTTGACTTTTATAATTTACTTTGTAAAAAAAAGATGCTACGAGTTAATGAAATATGTTTTTCCTATCAAGATAAATTGGTTGTAAAGAATGTAGATTTCTCTTTAACAAAAGGAAAAAATTTAGCACTCATAGGCGAAAGTGGTTGTGGAAAAAGTACCTTACTAAAACTGATTTACGGTTTATATGATTTAGATGAAGGTCAAATTTTTTGGAACGAAACAGAAGTACTAGGTCCAAAATTCCATTTAATTCCGGGAATGTCTTTCATGAAATATTTGGCGCAAGATTTCGATTTGATGCCTTTTATTACCGTTGCTGAAAATGTAGGAAAGTATCTTTCAAATTTTTTTCCAGAAGACAAACAAGCCCGTATTTCGGAGTTGTTAGAAATCGTAGAAATGACCGAATATGCCAATGTAAAAGCTAAGTTTTTGAGTGGTGGTCAAATGCAACGAGTTGCTATTGCTAGAGTTTTAGCATTAGAACCTGAAGTGTTATTGTTAGACGAACCTTTTAGTCACATTGATAATTTTAGAAAGAATAGCTTAAGAAGAAAGTTTTTTGGCTATTTAAAAGAACAACAAATTACTTGTATTGTAGCCACGCATGATAGCACTGATGTTTTAGCTTTTGCAGATGAGGTAGCGATTATTAAAGAGGGGAAAATTGTAGAAAGTGGAATTCCAAAATTCATTTACGGAAATCCAAAAGATAAGTATGTAACCTCTTTGTTTGGCGATGTTAACGAAATTAAAATCAACGGAGAACTAAAATTTGTTTATCCACATCAATTAAAAGTGGTGATGAATTCCGATTTAAAAGTTGAAATTGCTAATTCTTATTTCAGAGGAAGTCATTATTTGATGGAAGCCAAATTCGAAAATCAAACTTTGTTTTTTGAGAGTGATGAGTTGCTTGAAAATGAGGAAGTGGTTTGTTTGAAAATAAAATAGACCTTCAAATCTTTCAATTCAAAGGTCTATCTTCTTTATTCTATGTTCTTATGTCATCCTGAGCTTGTCGAAGGGCTAATTCTTTAAATATTTTTCTAAGAATTGATCTTGTTCCCATAACAAATGTAAAATGTTTTCTTTGGCAACATAACCGTGACTTTCTTTTGGTAAAATCACTAATCTTGCTGGTCCGCCTAATCCTTTCAAGGCTTGGAAATAACGCTCTGATTGTAATGTAAAAGTTCCAGGATTGTTATCTGCTTCACCGTGAACTAATAATAATGGTGTTTTCATTTTCTCTGCATTCATAAATGGCGACATTCCGTTGTAAACTCCAGGAACATCCCAGTAATTACGTTGCTCACTTTGGAATCCGAAAGGAGTTAATGTTCTGTTGTAAGCACCACTTCTAGCAATTCCACAAGCAAATAAATTAGAATGTGTTAATAAATTAGCTGTCATGAAAGCACCATATGAGTGACCTCCAATAGCTACTTTTTTACGATTAATATATCCTAATTTATCCACTGCATCAATAGCAGCTTCAGCATTAGCAACTAATTGTGGAATGAACGTGTCATTTGGTTCTGTTGTACCTTCACCAATGATTGGGAAAGCAGCATCATCTAAAACCGCATAACCTTTGGTTACCCAATATACAAACGAACCATAATTAGGAAACGTAAATTCGTTAGGGTTTTTATCACTTTGTCCAGCTGAATTTTTGTCTTTGTATTCTGCTGGATAAGCCCAAATTAACAAAGGTAATTTTTCTTTTTTCGTTTTGTCATAACCCACAGGTAAATATAAAGTTCCTGAAAGTTCAACACCATCTTTTCTTTTGTATTTGATGACTTCTTTATGAACATTTTTGATACTTTCGAATGGGTTTTTGAAAGTGGTAATCGGAGTTAATTTATTTTTAGATTTAATATTTCTAAAATAGTAATTTGGATATTCATTTTTCGATTGAATCATTACCAACACTTCTCCTTTTTTGAAATCTTCAATTGACATCAAGTCTTCTTTTTTGTCTTTCATGTTAGAAGTATACAATCTCGTTTTTTTCAAAGTAGAGAAATCGTATTCATCAATAAAAGGAAACTGTCCGTCTTTAGTATTTCCAGCGCCAATTAAGTAGCCTTTATTGTTTTCTATTGCAATTACATATCTTCCAAATTCGTTCTTTTTCATTTCGAAATTTCCAGGATCAGAGTAAATATCTTGCGAATTTCTATCTTCAATAATTTTTGGAGCAATAGCTAAATTAGATGGATTAAATAAATACGCTTTTGTATTTCTAGTGTCATACCATGAATCGGCAACGATAGCAATGTTGTCATTTGCCCACATGATACCACCATATCGTTGTTGTGTTTTGATTAGACTTGTTGGATTTGATGTAAAAGGTGCTTCCCATAAGAACACTTCGTCTCTGAAATCCACTTTTACCGCTTGGTCTCCACCATCTAAAGCTTCTACAAAATATAAAGTTGCTGCTTTGTCAGCTCTCCAACCCATGCTTCTTTTACCTTTTCTTACCGATGAAAATCCTTTAGGCATAATTTCAGTTAATGCAACTTCATTTACCACTTTTACTTCTTTTCCGTTGGCATCATAAACCGTAGTTTTTTGTGGAAAACGGCTCATTGGAACAATATAAGAATATGGTTTTTGAATCGTAGTTAACATTAAATAATTACCATCTGGAGAAAAACTCTCGCCAGCATAAATATCAGCTGTTTTAAATAAAGTAGTATTTCCAGAAAGCGAAACTTTATATAATTCAGATGTCACTAAAGCATCAAAATTAGCTTCGTCTGTTTTGTTTTTCAATAAATCTTGATAGGTTCTATTTTGCGATTTTGAACCATCGCTTAAAGAAACCGTTGGTCCTTTTGGTAAATCTTTAGCGCTATTAATTAATGCTGGACGATCTTTAGGAAGAACCTTAACCAATAACGTTTCGTTATCTTTCATCCAATTGAATGGATTTCCTAAATTCGCATTCAAATTATCAGCAGTTAATTTTTTGGCTGTAGCCGAAACTACATCTAAAACCCAAAGTTCAACTCCTTTATTAGTAGTGTTGGTAAAAGCAATTTTCTTTTCGTTTGGTGACCAAGAAACATTGGTAATTCGAGCATTTTCTGGTAAACCTTTCACTTGAATTTCCGCTTTGTCTTTAATTTTTCTGACTTTTAGATTGTTAATGTAAGTCACCGTACTTGAAATATTGGTTACTGGATTAATTCTCAATCCGCCTAATTTCATTTCTTCTTGGTTTAAGTCGTCTAACGTTTTATAGGTGTTTCGATAACTTAAAAGCATGTACTCTTTTTTAGTGTCCATACTTACTGAAGGCGCTCTTTCGTAATCTGCTAGTGCTAAGATTTCAGGAGATGGTTTTTGATAGGTTACATTTTCTTGTGCCGATGTACTTAAAAAAGCACCCAAAAACGCCACAAATGTTAATAATCTTAATTTCATGTTTGTTGGTTTGAATATTAAGCTCTAAAATTAATTTTTTAGAATTTAGAATTTTTAAATTATATGTTAATTTTTTTTGTAACTTTATAATTCGTTTGTAAATAAAATAGTTCAAAATAAAATTTTAAAACATGGGAAAATTTGTAATTTCAACAAGAAAAAACGGAGAGTTTCAATTTAGCTTAAAAGCTGGTAATGGTCAAGAAATCTTGGCAAGTGAAGGTTACACTACAAAAGCGGCTTGTTTAAACGGAGTAGAATCGGTTAAGAAAAATTCGCAAGATGATGCTCGTTTTGATCGCTTGGAATCTAAAAACGGAAAGTATTATTTCAATTTGAAAGCGACTAATGGTCAAATCATTGGTACAAGTGAAATGTACGAAACTACCGCTTCTAGAGACAACGGAATTGCTTCTGTAGCAAAAAATGCTCCTGACGCTGAAACGGATGATCAAACAGCATAAAGTATAAAAATTAAAAAAGTCCAACTTAAAAATAAGTTGGACTTTTTTTATATGCTCAATAAATACGCTTAAAGTTTGTATTTTTGCAGGCTAAATTTAATTAAAGAAATAAATTATGTTTCATTCCAAAATATCAGGATTAGGCTATTACGTGCCAGATAATATTGTTACCAATGATGATTTGGCCAAAAAAATGGATACCAATGACGAGTGGATTCAGGAAAGAACCGGAATTCAAGAACGTCGCCATATCATAAGAGGAGAAGATACAACTACATCAATGGGTGTAAAAGCTGCTAAAATTGCCATTGAGCGTTCAGGAGTAGCTAAAGAAGATATCGATTTTGTCATATTTGCAACCTTAAGCCCCGATTATTATTTTCCAGGTCCTGGTGTTTTAGTGCAACGCGATTTAGGTTTAAGAACGGTTGGTGCTTTAGATGTTCGTAATCAATGTTCGGGTTTTGTGTATGCGATTTCAATTGCAGATCAATACATCAAAACCGGAATGTATAAAAACGTTTTAGTTATTGGTTCTGAATTACATTCAACAGGATTGGATATGACCACTCGAGGAAGAGGAGTTTCGGTGATTTTTGGTGATGGAGCAGGAGCAGCGGTACTTTCAAGAGAAGAAGATTTGTCTAAAGGAATTTTATCAACTCATTTACACTCTGAAGGGCAACATGCAGAAGAATTATCGTTAATTGCTCCAGGAATGGGAAAACGTTGGGTAACTGATATCATTGCTGATAACGATCCAAATGACGAGAGTTATTATCCTTACATGAACGGACAATTCGTTTTCAAAAATGCAGTAGTTCGTTTTAGCGAAGTCATTAACGAAGGTTTACAAGCGAATAATCTGCAAGTTTCCGATATTAATATGTTGGTGCCACATCAAGCAAATTTGAGAATTTCGCAATTCATTCAACAGAAATTCCGTTTAAAGGATGACCAAGTTTTTAATAACATTCAAAAATACGGAAATACAACCGCAGCTTCCATTCCAATTGCTTTAACTGAAGCTTGGGAACAAGGTAAAATCAAATCAGGTGATTTAGTAGTTTTAGCTGCTTTTGGTTCTGGATTTACTTGGGGAAGTGTTATTATTAGATGGTAGTAAGAGAAAAGAAGCAAGAAGCAAGAGAAAAGATTATTATAAAAAAAGCGTTCTGAAATTTTCAGAACGCTTTTTTACTTTTGCCTAATGCCTAATGCCTAATCGCTAAATTAAAACATTCCGCCACCACCTTGTGTTTCATTGGCATCTCTTTGTTTTCTTGCTAAAGCACGGTTTTTCCCGCCACCAAAAATGTAATTGAATCCTACATAAAAAGTTTGACTTTCCCAGTAAAAAGCACCTTGTTGTCTGAATGGAATATTACCATCAAAAGCAAAGTTCATATTTTCAAAAACGTCGTTGTAACGAGCTGTGATGGTTCCTTTTCCTTTTAAGATGTTGTAGGTTGCTCCAATATCCATTTTGTACATTTCCATTCTGTCATATTGTAATCCTCTGTCTTTTCCTCTGTACATTCCAAATAATTGGAAACGCAAATCTTTTGTAGCCGTAAAACTATTGTTGATTCTTGCGTTAAAAGTAGTTACATCTACTTCTGCATTTTCTAAAGCATTTGTACTAGCATTTTGTACGGTTCCTTTTGCCGTTTTAAAATACACATCGGCACTTGCATTAACAGACCACCATTGTGTGAATTTTAAATTTCCAGAAGTTTCAATTCCAAAGGCATCATTATTATCAAAATTGTCATATGATAAAATGTTACGATTTGGATTGTTTGGATCGTTGTAAACCACTCTTGAAATTTCATCCGAAATACTTCTGTAGAAAACACCACTTGTTATTGAACCAATTTTTGTAGTTCTAGTATAATTCACTTCAAAAGAATTGGTGAATTGTGGAACTAATCCTGGATTTCCTCTCGATTCCATTAAAGGCGTTGTCCATTCTCTAATTGGGCTAATTTGTCCAATACTTGGTCGGTCAACTCTTCTTGAATAATTGAAATTGAATGAGTTTTTATCGTTTGCCGTATATGTTAAAAATGCTGATGGATAAGCTGTAAACAAGTCGTCAGAAATATTTTGAGCATCAGTAAAACTTGGATTTGTTTCGTTGATAGCAAAATTCGCATCTAAATCAAAATATTCTAAACGAACCCCAAGTTGACCACTCCATTTTCCAATTTGCTTCCCAACATTAGCATAAGCCGAATAGATATTTCTTCCAAATTCAAACGAATTATTCGCACTTGTAAAACTCGGATTAATATCGTTAAAACGGTTACCTGAATTCTGAATTCTCGTTTCAACTCCTAATTCTAATTTTGTAGTTTCAGTTATCGGATTTACATAATCGGCATTAAACTGAAAATAATCAGTTGTTCCTTTTACTAAATTGGTTCTATCAAAATTAAAATTCGGATTTGAAATTGTTTCGTCATACTTTGTATTTTCATCATTTTCTGTATGCGAATAATTAAATTGCAATTCTAAATTTTCATCTTTTTTATCAAAATCATGTTTGTAAACAACATCATACGTTTGGTTTTTGTTGTCGCCATCACTTCCAAAAAACTGTGTTGTATTTCTATTTGCAATAGGGTCATCATAAACTACAGTTGTTAAACCTGTTCCAGAACCACTTGTAAAACTTTGGTTGGTGTAAGCAGATAGCGTGTTTTTGTCATTGATATAGTAATCCATTCCTAGTTTTAATAGATGCGAATTATTTTTATTTCTGAAATTAAAATCTTGACGATTTTCTTGAGTGGGTCTTTCGCTTTCTACAAAACCATTGTTGGCATTAATTCCGTGATTAAAACCATAGTTGGTATAAAAATTTACTTTTCCTACACGGTAATTCATGTTCAAAGCCGAGTTGGTTTTTGGCGTAATTCCGAAAGTAACTCCAGTATTGATAGAGCCATTAAAACCATCTTGTGAATTTTTATGTAAAATGATGTTGATGATTCCGCTCATTCCTTCTGGGTTGTATTTTGCAGATGGATTGGTAATCAATTCAATTTGTTTAATCGATGCCGAAGGAATTTGTTGTAACAATTGCTCCACGGAAACATTCGATGGTTTTCCGTCGATAAGTACGCGTACATTGGTGTTTCCTCTCATACTAATTTCTTTCGTTTGAGGGTCGATACTCACAGTTGGAATGTTATTCATAATTTCAGAAGCTGTAGTACCTGAAGCAATTAAATCTTTTCCAACATTAATTACTTTTCTATCAATTTTTTGCACCATGTTTGAACGTTCTGCCACAACTTCAACATCTTTTAATTCTGAAACGTCTTCAGAAATAGCGATTGTTCCTAAGTTTTGATTGGCATCAGCAGTCAAATCAATGTTTTTAACTACAGTTGTATAACCAATAAATTGAATTTCAACTGTGTGTTTTTGTAATGCTAATTTGTTAACTGTAAAATTTCCATCTTCTGTGGTTACACCTCCTGTAACAATCTTGTCATTATCTTTTAAAATAATGTTTACGTACGGTAAAGGCTCATTTGTCTTTTTGTCAACTACTTTACCTTTAATGCTTCCCGAATTTTGTGCAAATCCAAAAGCAATGGAACACAAGAAGCAGGTAATAATTAATTTAAGTTTCATTTGTTTGTTTTTAATTAAAATGATTGATGATTGTGGTTAGTAGACTTCAACATTTGTTAATTGTTACAGTATTTTTGCTAATTATATTTTTTTTAACATTTGAAGGCGATTTCTGAAATTTTATTTCATCATTCTATTATCAAAATTCTTACCTTTGCACGTTCAAAAAAATAAGGTAAAATGACATTACATCACACATTAACAACACACATCCAAAAAGCGGTTCTCGAATTGTTCAATATTTCTATCGAAAAAGTTGAATTTCAAGCTACTAGGAAAGAGTTTGAAGGTGATATTACTATGGTAGTTTTTCCTTTGGTAAAAGCATTAAAAGGCAACCCAGTTGAAATCGGAAATCAGATTGGAAATTACTTAGTGGCAAACGTAAATGAAGTGGCTAAGTTCAATGTGGTAGGCGGATTTTTAAATATCGTCATTTCAGATGCTTTTTATGTGGAATTTTTTAATACAATTAAAAACAACGAGACATTTGGTTTTGTAGCTCCAAAAGAAGGAGAAAAGGCGGTTATGGTAGAGTATTCTTCGCCAAATACTAATAAACCTTTGCATTTAGGTCACATTCGTAATAACTTATTGGGTTATTCGGTTGCCGAAATCATTAAAGCTTCTGGGAAAAAAGTATACAAAACACAAATTATCAACGATAGAGGAATTCATATCTGTAAATCGATGTTGGCATGGCAAAAATTCGGAAACGGACAAACACCAGAATCAACAGGATTGAAAGGTGATAAATTGGTTGGAAATTTCTACGTTGAATTCGACAAACAATACAAAAAAGAAATTTCGGAATTAATCGCTCAAGGTAAAACTGAAGACGAAGCAAAAAAACTAGCACCATCAATTTTAGAAGCACAACAAATGCTTTTAGATTGGGAAAATGGAAAACCAGAAGTTATTGAACTTTGGAAAACCATGAACCAATGGGTGTATGATGGTTTTGAACAAACGTACAAAAACCTTGGCGTAAATTTTGATAGCTATTATTATGAATCAAATACATACTTACTTGGAAAAGAAGTAGTGCAATTTGGTTTAGAAAAAGGCATTTTCGAGAAAGACCCTGATGGTTCTGTTTGGATTGATTTAACGGCGGATGGTTTAGATAGAAAAATCGTGCTTCGTTCTGACGGAACAGCGGTTTACATGACACAAGATATTGGAACAGCTATTCAACGTGTGAAAGATTTTCCAGATGTTGGTGGAATGGTTTACACAGTAGGAAATGAACAAGATTACCATTTCAAAGTATTGTTCTTAATCTTGAAAAAGTTAGGATTTGATTGGGCAGATAGCTTATATCATTTATCGTACGGAATGGTTGAATTACCTTCTGGGAAAATGAAATCGCGTGAAGGAACCGTTGTAGATGCTGATGATTTAATGGCTGAAATGACTACGACAGCGCAAACTATTTCGGAAGAATTAGGGAAATTAGACGGTTATTCTGAAGAAGAAAAAGCGGTGTTGTTCAAAACAATAGGTTTAGGAGCTTTGAAATATTATATGTTGAAGGTGGATCCTAAAAAACAAATGATGTTCAATCCAGAAGAATCAGTTGATTTTGCTGGAAATACAGGACCATTTATTCAGTACACTTACGCTCGTATTCAATCGATTTTAAGAAAAGCCGATTTTGATACTTCGATTTCAATTTCAGGATTAGAATTACACGAAAAAGAGAAAGAATTAATCAAACAAGTGCAATTATTCCCTGAAGTAATTCAAAATGCGGCTGAGAATCATAGTCCAGCGTTGATTGCGAATTATACGTATGATTTGGTAAAAGAATTCAATTCGTTCTACCAACAAGTTTCAATTTTAGGAGAAGAAAATCACGACAAAAAAGTGTTCCGTGTACAATTGTCAAAATCGGTTGGAAACACAATAAAAAATGCATTTCAGTTATTAGGAATTGAAGTTCCAGAAAGAATGTAGTTAAAAGAGCGAAGTTGAAAATACGAATTAGGAGTTTTAAATACAGCAAGAAAAATTAAGTGAATACATCAAAATATTTTTTTCAAACTTTAATCGTGGTAATCGTTTCTGGATTGTCTTTTTTGGCATTCAAGACGTTATTACCCAAGAAATTATTTACAGAAAGCACTTTTAATTCTAAAAATGTAGTGGTTGATAGTTTGCTTTTGGAAGCGATTGCTGAAGATGAGGGTGACGTTGCCGAAGATTCGATGGCAAAAACCATTATCGATTACAAAGTTGTAAACGGTATTCAATTTCCAGCGGAAACTTTTGAAGAATATACCGGAAATCAATATTTAGCGACATTTTTTGAAAAGCTATTTCAATTAGAAACCAAAAAAGAAGGTAATGTTCGTATTGCTTATTTTGGTGATTCGATGACGGATGGCGATTTAATTGTAAAAGATTTTAGAACGTATTTACAAGAAAAATTTGGTGGACAAGGTGTTGGATTTGTGAATATTACATCGGAATCAGCTACTTCTCGTAGTTCAATTACTCACGAATTTTCTGGAAACTGGAAAACACAATCATATTTAAAAGTAAAGCGTCCATCCAATCCATTTGGTGTAAACGGACATGTGTTTTATGCGAATGATACTGCAAATGTAGCTTGGGTAAAATACAAAGCCAACAAAACAAGATTTGCTTCAGACTTACCTCGTCCAACCTTATTCTACGGAAGTTCGTCGAATAAAGAAGGAAAAGTGTTTTACATCTCGGGCACCGATACTATTGTTAAGAAATTGGCGCCTAATAAATTGGTTAATACCTTAACCTTATCAGAAGGAAATTTAAAAAGTATCAAAGTCAATTTCAAACAAGCCGATTCTATTCCAATTTACGGATTCAATTTTGATGACGGAAAAGGGGTTCATGTAGATAATTTTTCGAATAGAGGAAATTCAGGTTTGCCAATTGGAAGTTTTGATGTGGCAACCATGCGTGCATTTCATTCGAAATTAGATTACGATTTAATCGTTTTGCAATATGGTGCTAACGTTTTAAATTACGGTTCGTTAAACTATGGTTGGTACGAAAAACGAATGGCAAAAGTAGTAGCCCATTTGAAAGAATGTTTTCCCGGAGTTTCTATTTTGATTGTGTCAACTGCAGATAAATCTACCAAATACGATTTAGAAATGAAAACCGATTCTGCCGTAGTGCCATTAAATACAGCACAAAAACGATATGCTATTAAATCGGAATCGAGTTTTGTAAATATGTACACGTTAATGGGTGGCGATGGTTCTATGATTCAATGGGTAGAACAAGAGCCAGCCAGAGCTAATAAAGATTACACGCATTTTAATCACAGAGGAGCCAAAGAAGCTGCAAATTTAATTTTTACTCAATTAAATCAAGGCTATGAAACCTATAAAGGATTGAGAAAGAAGCGTAAAAAACCAGTAGTCCCTATCAAGAAAGATAGTGTCATAATCAATAAAGATTCCGTTTATGAAGAATAGATTTTTGATGCTTTTGTTGGGGATTTCTTTTTTTGGATTTTCTCAAGATACTTTATTGGTGCCAATGGACTCGGTTTATGTAGATATTCCCGTAGTTGATTCTATTGAGGTTACTTTTACAGGAAACGACATTCACAATCCGAATGCGCTTTTGGTGTTTTATGAGAAAATGTATCAATTAGAACAAAGTAAATCGGGTAAGATTAATATTGTTCATATTGGCGATTCGCATATTCAAGCGGATTTGTTTACGGCTAAAATTCGTACTCAGTTTCAAAAAGTATATGGAAATGGAGGTTTTGGATTTACTTTTCCATATAGCGTAGCTAAGACAAATAATAGCGCACCAATTCGCTATTCAGCCTCTGGAAATTTTCAAAGTTTTCGAAATTTGTATGCCGATGCTAATCGTCCAGTTGGTTTAAGCGGTTTTTCTATGGAAACTACTTCAAAAGATTTTGCGATACAATTGAATGTAAAAGATGCCCAATATAATTTCACGAAATTAAAAGTGATTACGCCTCAAAATGTCAACTTGTTTGATGTTTCAATATCTAATAAAAACATTGTCATTGAACGAAAAGTTCCGAAAAAAATTACGCATAAAGTAAAACCAGGTGAAGTTTTAGGAGGAATTGCAGACAAATACAACGTTTCTTTAAAAGCTTTGAAAAAAGCAAACGGTTTAAAAAGCGATATGATTCGCGATGGAAAAGTTTTGACGATTCCAACTAAAGGAACACAATCGAAAACCAGTACAAAAACGGAATATATTCCAATTGAATTACAACCTTCACCATTTTCAAACGATTATATTTCGGAAACACCTTTAGATAAAATTGCCATCGTTCCAAATCAAGAAATTGATGATTTTGCTTTGAACGGTTTGGTTTTAGAAAATGATAATTCAGGTGTCATCTATCACAGTATTGGAGTAAATGGTGCGAAAGCTTCAGATTATAATAAATTCAGATTGTTCAATGAGCAATTGCCCGCTTTAAATCCAGATTTAGTGATTATTTCTTTGGGAACCAATGAGAGTTTTGATAAACAATCTGGCGACCAATATTTTGCTCATTTGAACCAAATGATTCAGGGAATTAAAGATAAAAATCCGCAAGCTTGTGTTTTGGTAATGACGTCACCACCTTCGGTTTTACATCGAAAATATAAAAATACATTTATTGAAAAATATGCCGAATTCATTGAAGAAAATGCGCATGTAAAAAATTATGCTGTTTGGGATTTACTTCAAGTTTTTGGAGGTAATAAAGCAATAAGTAGAAATGCAGCAAAAGGATATATGGCAAGAGACAAGGTACATTATTCAAAAGCAGGATATGAAAAACAAGGCGATTTGTTTTTTGAAGCCTTTTTACAATCATACGAATTATTTAAATCGACAAAGCAGTAGTGAAAGCACTTTTTAGCATACAAAATTGGTTTCTTGAAAATGTAGGGAATATCGATTTAGCCACCATTAAAAATTGGTTTTTATTCAATCCAAAACAACCGCTTTTATTCAATAGTGCTTTGTTTCTTGGTTTGTTCCTGGTTTTTTACGTGATTTATATTTTATCCCGCAAAACCCATTATTTCCGCATTACTTATGTGGTTTTGTTTTCTTTGTTTTTCTATTATAAATCAAGTGGAATCTATTTTGGATTGTTGATTTTTTCTTCGGTAGTGGATTATGCTTTATCGCGATTAATTTATGAAGAAGCCAAACAAGGCTATCGTAAATTTTATATGATATTGAGCTTGTTGATTAACCTAGGGATGTTGGCTTATTTTAAATATACCAATTTCTTCATTGATAATTACAATTCACTTTTCGACGGAACTATGAAGTTTGAAGACATTATTCTTCCTGTCGGAATTTCATTTTATACTTTCCAAACGTTAAGCTACACCATCGATGTGTATCGAAGAGAATTAGAACCTACGAAAAGTTTCATGGATTTCTTATTCTTCGTTTCTTTTTTCCCGCAATTAGTAGCCGGACCAATTGTTAGAGCAAGTGATTTTATTCCGCAGATTTATGAGAAATTAAAACTTACGAAAGAAGATTTCAATCGTGCTTTATTCTTGATTATTGGCGGATTAATCAAAAAAGCAGTTATTTCAGATTACATTTCAAGCAACTTCGTTGACCGTGTTTTTGATGCGCCAAACAGTTATACAGCCTTCGAAAATTTGATGGCTTCCTATGGTTATGCTATCCAAATTTATTGCGACTTCTCTGGTTATTCTGATATTGCAATTGGATTAGCTTTATTAATGGGATTTTGGTTGCCTGATAACTTTAGAACGCCTTATCAATCTGGTTCTATTACCGAGTTTTGGAGAAGATGGCATATTTCGCTTTCCACTTGGTTACGCGATTATTTGTATATCTCAATGGGAGGAAATCGTAAAGGAAAAATCAGAACCTACTTCAACTTATTCATGACCATGTTATTAGGAGGTTTATGGCACGGTGCTTCATGGAAATTTGTAGTTTGGGGTGTTTTACACGGATTAGCTTTAGTAGTAGAAAAATTCTTTGGTCAGTTTATTAAATTGCCAAAAAATATATTCGTTAGAACTATACAAGTTATTTTAACCTTCCATTTTGTAGTGTTTTGTTGGTTGTTTTTTAGAGCGAAAGATTTTGCAACGGCATTTCAAATTGCAGATAATATTACCAAATTAACTTTCGATTTAAATCAATGGCAAACCATCATTTTAGGTTATAAAAACGTCTTTTTATTAATCGCTATTGGAGTGGTTTGGCATTTTGTTCCAGTAAAAACTTTAGCTGGTATGCAAAAAACATTTTCAACTCTACCATTAGTGGCAAAAGCTGTTTTATTAGGTTTGATTTATTGGGTGGTTTATGCTACGGCTTCTGCAGGTGCGCAACCGTTTATTTATTTTCAGTTTTAAGTAACTTTTGTTACCATTTTACTTTTGAACGAAATGTAACTTTGTACTTTTAAAACAAGATGAATAAAAAAGTAATTATTATCACATTAATTGGAGTTGTAATCGGTTTAATTTCGGGCTACGCTTATTACCATTATGTTGGATGTGTTTCCGGAACCTGTTCTATCACTTCAAAACCATTAAATAGCACTTTGTATGGTGGCGTTTTAGGAGGTTTACTGTTTAATATGATAAGCGATTTTTTTAAAAAGAAACCATCCTAATTTCTTGTGTAACAAATGTTACCAAATGTTTTTAAAGTTTGTATATATTTGTTGAATGAAATTTTTAGTTCACATACTTTGTTTTTACTTATTGCTTCTGGTGACGTTGCCATCTGTAAGGGCAATGAAAATGCTTGCGAGTGAAAATTGTGAACAAACTTGTAATAAATCAGGTTCTGCATCTTCGGGTTGTGAGAAAGGAAAAATCATCATGAGTTTGAATTTTAGTCCGGTTCAATTTGTAGCCGAATTAGATTTTAAACCTGAAATTTCGTTTCCAGAATTCCAAATAGAAAAAGAACAATCGAACTACGAAAAAATCTTTATTTCTAAATACCAACATTCCATTTGGCATCCGCCGAAGTTTTTCATTTCCTAAATTAAACAAGTTGATTTACATGTTTGTGTTTTGTGCACAAGCTTAACTTATAATGGAGTAAAATGAAAAATATTTTAATCGTGTTTTTGGTGGCTTTTTTTCAGTCATCAATAGCACAAAGCACCTTTGCATACGATGTGGTGTTAACGCCTGTTTCCGTTTCTGGATTACCAGGATTGCATTCTTATGCTTTTGCGCAACACAATGGAAAATGGCTAATTATTGGCGGAAGAAAAGATGGCGTTCATGCGCGTCAACCTTTCAATGCTTTTCCAGATGCTCAAAACAATAAGGATATTTATGTGTTAGACATTGCCACACAACAATCTTGGTCGGCTTCAGTAAATTCACTTCCAACAGGAATTAAAGAGCAATTGCAATCTACGAATATGAATTTTCATCAAGACGGAGATGCTTTGTTTATTATTGGAGGATATGCTTATTCAACAACAGCTGCTGATCATAAAACGTTCAATAATTTGACTTCAGTTGATGTGCCTAATTTGATAAATGCTATCATTGCTGGAACTCCAATAACATCCTATTTCAAACAAATATCAAATGATGTTTTTGCGATTACAGGTGGACAATTGGCAAAAATTGAATCTACGTTTTATTTGGTAGGCGGACATCGTTTTGATGGAAGATATAACCCAATGAACAATCCAACGTTTACCCAAACGTATTCAAATGCCATCCAAAAATTTACAATTGATAATTCGGGAGCGAGTTTGAGTTATGCCAATTATGAAGAAGTTGTAGATGCCGTTCATTTGCACCGTCGCGATTATAATTTATTGCCTCAGATTTTTCCTAATGGAGAGTTGGGGTACACCATTTCATCTGGCGTATTTCAAATTGCGGTGGATTTGCCATTTTTGTATCCAGTTGATATAAAAGCAGGTGGTTATTTCCCGCAAACGCAATTCAATCAATATTTAAGCAATTATCACAGTGGAAAGGCTTGTTTGTACGACGC
>Ga0154533_115_pt2 | contig 95864 bp, 70 predicted proteins | sample RifGroF1_FD_105676 | JGI IMG/M metagenome (GOLD analysis project Ga0154533, IMG submission 105676) | Flavobacteria bacterium GWF1_32_7 | reverse complement strand
TACTAAAGTTGAACTAGTTGCTCCTGGTATAATATTTCCGTTAGTATCAAACCATTCAAAATCATAATCCGCATCATTTAAGCCTGTGTTTAAAGTATACGTTTGATATACTTCACCGTCTGCTGTAATACAAATGTTTCCATCGGTTAATACTGGCAGTGGTGCTGGATTTACATTTACTCTGTAATCGGTATAACCACCTTGACATTCTCCTAAACTTGAACGTACTCGGTAAATTACATAACCTTGTGCATTGGTTGTTGCTGTTAACTCATCATTTATGGTTACTGGAGCTATTCCAGTTCCTGGATTAGCGCCTGATACATTTACAACTGTTAACACTTCCCATGTTAATTCTGTTCCTGCAATAAGTGGGGAAACATCAACGATTAAATCTGTATCTTCTCCGCTACAAATTGTTTTTATCGGAGATGGAATTGGTAAACCTGGATTTGGATTTACTGTAACTACTCCACTTTGAAGGGTATTACCTGGACATCCATTACGTATTGATGAAACTTCAAAATAGATTGTTCCTGCTACTAATGGATTACTTGTAATTACTTGTAAATCAAAAGCAGCTGTTGTAGAAGTTGCAGTGATTGTTCCCGAAGTAACTCCTCCCACAACGGTTACGCCATTTGTGATGGCTGTCCATGTGTAAGTGATACCACTTATATTTCCAACAATATCAACATGAACATTGTTTGTAGCATTTGTTGCAGAACAAACTGAACTGTCTGCTACAGTAACACTCTCAATCACTGGGTTAGGATTAACCGTGATTAAAATAGTTCTTGGTGTTCCATCACATCCATTAGCTCTTGGAATAATTACCATTGTAATAGTTCCAATAGTCTCAGAATCTGTTAATGTTGCTATTTGATTGATATTCGTCTCGTTACCACTAGTTACATAAGTACCTGTGATATTAGATATCGTGGCACTCCAAGTATAAGTTGTGTTTAAAACATCACTAGTTAGAACAATATCTGTAGAACTTCCTGAGCAAATATTAGCACTGAAAGCTACGTTAGTTATTGTTGGACTTGGGGTAATTTGTATTGTCATTTGTGTGTTTAAAGCACATTGTCCCGAATTTGGTGTAAACGTATAAGTATCTGTAGCACTATTATTAAATGCAGGAGACCAAGTTCCAGTAATACCATTATTTGATGTTGTTGGTAAAGGAGAAGTAGTTGTTCCAGCACAAATTGGTAATACTTGTGTAAAAACAGGAACTGTTCCATTTGTAAGTGTTATAACGCCTGATAAATTCTGGGAACCACAACCTCCATTAGTTGTAATGGTGTAAGTATAAGGAGTTCCTATAATTCCTGTTGGTATTCCGCTTATAGTAATCAAATTTCCTGATATCGTATGACTAATTCCAGCTGGTAAACCAGTAATTGTGTATCCTGTAGCTCCGTTTCCAATGGTATAATTTATAGGAACTATAGTAGTGTTGGCACATACAATTTGATTTGTTGTACTAGTTGCTGAAGTTAGCACTAAAGAAACAGATGGATTTACAGCTATGGTTCCACTAAGAGATATAAATTCACAAGAGCCACCAGAAGTAGTTACAGTATAGTTAAAAGGAGAGCCTGTAGCTGTGGTTGGCGTCCCGGTAATAGTAACAGTATTTCCAGAAACTATTGAACTCACACCAGTTGGTAAGCCAGAAACAGTTACTCCAGTTGCACCACCACCAAAAGTGTAGGATATCGGATTAATTGAAGTATTTACACAAATAGATTGATTTGTAGTAGCTACTGTTGAGTTTAGTACCAAAGTTGGACTTGGATTTACTGTAATAGTTCCGTTAAGAGTAGCTGTTCCACACGAACCTCCAGTGGTAGAAATTGAATAGGAAAAAGGAGAACCTGATGTAGATGTGGGAGCTCCATTTATGGTAACTGTATTTCCAGAAACAGTATGACTAACTCCAGTTGGTAAACCAGTAATTGTGTATCCAGTAGCGCCATTTCCAAAAGTATAAGTTATAGTAAATATAGCAGTGTTAGCACAAACAATTTGATTTGTTGTACTAGTTGCTGAAGTTAGTGCTAAACTTACAGCTGGATTTACGGTTATAGTTCCACTAAGAGAAGTAGTTCCACAAGAGCCACCTGAAGTAGTTACAGTGTAGTTAAAAGGGGAACCTGTTGTTGTAGTTGGCGTTCCGCTAATAGTAACAGTATTTCCAGAAACAATTGAACTCACCCCAACTGGTAAACCTGTAATATTTACTCCAGTTGCACCACCACCAAAAGTATAAGATATCGGATTAATTGAAGTATTTACACAAATAGATTGATTTGTAGTTGCTGCTGTTGTGTTCAGAACTAAAGTTGGACTTGGATTAACTGTAATAGTCCCGTTACGAGTAGCATTTCCACATGAACCACCAACTGTAGTAATCGAATAAGAAAATGGGGAGCCTATTGTTGATGTTGGTGCTCCACTAATGGTAACTGTATTTCCAGAAACAGTATGGTTAACTCCAGCCGGTAAACCTGTCACAGTCACTCCTGTAGCTCCGTTTCCAAATGTGTAGGTAATAGGAGTTATATTGGTATTAATACATGTTGATTGTGTGTTTGTTCCAGTTGCTGAAGTTAAAGTAAGGGTTGTGCTTGGACAAGATGTAGAACAATTTACAGTTTGAGATGGAACGCAAGAAACTCCATTTGCAGTTAATGTGAAAATTACAGTTTGCCCTGGAGTTAATCCGGTAACTGTGAAATTCGAAGGGGCAAAATGTGTTCCGGTAATAGGAGTTCCGCCATCAATAGTATAGCTGTAAGTAAAACTACTTTGTCCTACGTTACTAAAATCGAATGCTAAGGAAGTTGGAGTTGAGTTTCCGGTATCACAAAATAAATTTAATGAACCACTATTACTAACGGTTATAGTTCCGTTTGTGGTAACATTTCCACAAGAACCTCCTGTAGTGGTTATGCTATAATTAAAAGGAGAACCAGTTGTAGTTGTAGGTGTACCACTAATAATAACATCATTTCCAGAAACGGTTGAAATAACGCCAGCTGGTAAGCCTGTAACATTTACTCCAGTTGCTCCACCGCCAAATGTATAAGTTATAGTTGAAATAGAAGCTCCCAAACAAACGCTTTGTGTATTCGAACCAGAAGCTAATGTAAGACTTGGTCCGCCTACATTTATTGTGATATTATCTGTAATTGTAGCAGAACAGGAATTAGTTGCTGATAAAGTTAAGGTTATAGCACTACCACTTGTTGCGCTTAAAGGTACAGTATAGGAAGTGGCTAAATTATTTGGATTTGAAAAACTACCAGAAGCTGCCGTCCAAGTAACGCTTGTTTGCCCTTGAGCAGTTCCTGTTAAATTGATAATTTGCCCAGGACATGCAGCAATTGGTGTAGTTCCTGCTTCAACGGTGAATGGAGGAATAGGGGCAGTACATCCATTATTAACGTAAGAAGCGGTTCCAGAAGGAGTAAAATTTACTGTCGAACCATTTAAGTCGGATACAGAACCTCCAACAGCTCCAAAGATATTCACTAAATTAGCTCTTTGATACGTTACAGAATCAGAACATCCGCCGCCAAAAGTAACAGCTAAAGTTCTAGTGGCTGGAGTTGCATTATAATTTCCAAAATGACCAGCGTTTGGATTGGCAGGAGTATTTTGGAATATCATATAAATATTTGAAGTCAAAGCTCCAAAAGAATTCAAAGTTGTATCTAAATTAGGGCTTGTAACTACAATAACAGTTGAATTAGCTGGAAGTACTCCTCCAGTTGGTTCTAAAATTTGACCACAACCACCAGCGGCAACTATGTCAGCATTTAATTGAGCTACTTTATTAGCAGTAGTAGCGTTTTGAACCAATCCTAACCAAGTTTGAGCTGGCCAGTTAATACTTAAAGTGCTTGTGTTTAGAGGTGCTCCTCCAATTCTCATTCGAAACATTTCATTGTATGCTTCATCTGTAGTATTGTCACACGCATCTACCAAAATACTTTCTATTTCAAAACATTGTGAAAAACTTTGATTTGAAAACAAAAACAAACCAATAGATAAAGTTAAAACCTTAAAAAAATTCATGCTGCAAAATGCTTCATTTGAAAAGCGGGTGCAAAGTTACAAAAACAACCAACCACTAATATTATGTAAGCATTAATATTATAAAAAAAGGCGTAAATTTTATTTTACGCCTTTACAAGTATTATTTTGGAGGATATTGCTCCAATATTTTAGAGACAAACTCTTTAATGCGAGCGTCTTTTTTGTCTGTATTTTTTGTTAAGTAACCACTTCCTTCGCCTTGCCAAACTAATTCTTTGGTTTTAGCATCAATGATGTCTATAAATAGAGTTCCTTCAGGAGTTGTAGTTACATTAGTATACCCCATGCCCCACCATGGATTCCAACCCCAACCGAAGCCATAGTTTTGATAAATGTCTACGCGTTCTCTTTCTTTGGTGAAAATGCTAATCAAAACATCTGGATTTTCAGATTTACTAAAACCTTTTGTAGCCATTACTTCATCAATAGAATATAAAATTCTCTTTTTATCTAAATCTGAAATTTCAGCTTTATCAATTCCGCTTTTTAAATAAGCATATGTTTTGTAGTTGGTAAAAGTTGCTTTCTTATCATAATCAGCATTTACTCTTACTGAACTACAAGAAGCAAGAGTTGCTATAAAAAGAATCGAAAGTAATTTTAATGTTTTCATAAATACAGGTTTTTAAAGTTTAAGGCTTCAAGTTTTAAAGTTGATTTCCTTTTACTTTAAACTTGAATTACAATAATGATTCATCTACTATATTAGGGATGGTAATTTTCAATAAAGGTTGCGTCTCCATAGCTCTTTTTATTGCAAAAATGGCTCCTTCATTTCTTGCCCAACTTCTTCTTGAAATTCCGTTGTTGACATCCCAGAAAAGCATTGACTCTAAGCGTCTTGATGCTTCTTTACTACCATCAAGAACCATACCAAAACCACCATTAATTACTTCGCCCCAACCAACGCCACCTCCGTTATGAATAGAAACCCAAGTAGCACCTCGGAAACTATCACCAATTACGTTTTGGATAGCCATATCAGCTGTAAAACGAGAACCATCGTAAATATTTGAAGTTTCTCGGTAAGGTGAATCAGTTCCAGAAACGTCGTGATGATCTCTTCCTAAAATTATGTAGCCAATTTCTCCACGAGCAATCGCTTGGTTGAAAGCTTCTGCGATTTTGATTCGGCCTTCAGCATCAGCATATAAAATACGAGCTTGAGAACCCACAACTAATTTATTTTCTTGTGCGCCTTTAATCCATTGAATGTTATCGGCCATTTGTTGTTGGATTGCTGACGGTGAATTTTTCATCATTTCTTCTAAAACGTCACAAGCAATTTTGTCGGTTTTAGCTAAATCTTCTGGATTTCCTGAAGCACAAACCCAACGGAAAGGTCCAAAACCATAATCGAAACACATTGGCCCCATAATATCTTGCACATAACTTGGATATTTGAAATCGATATGATTTTCTGCCATGATATCAGCTCCAGCTCTTGAAGCTTCTAATAAAAAGGCATTTCCGTAATCAAAGAAATACGTTCCTTTTGCTGTGTGCTTGTTAATCGCTGTCGCATGACGACGTAAGGTTTTTTGAACTTCTTCTTTGAATTTCTCAGGGTTATTAGCCATCATCTCATTCGATTCTTCAAAAGAAAAACCAGTAGGGTAGTAGCCACCAGCCCACGGATTATGTAAAGAAGTTTGGTCAGAACCCAAATCAATATGTAGATTTTCTTGATCAAAACGTTCCCAAACATCCACTACATTTCCTAAGTAAGCAATAGAAACTACTTCTTGATTTTCTAGTGCTTTTCGAACTCTAGCAACTAATAATGTAATATCTTCAACAATTTCGTTAATCCAACCTTGTGAATGACGAATGTGTGTTATTTTTGGATTGACTTCGGCACAAACTGTAACGCAACCTGCAATGTTTCCTGCTTTTGGTTGAGCTCCAGACATTCCGCCTAGTCCAGAAGTTACGAATAATCCTCCTTTTGGAGATTTTTTTATTTTTCTAAATCCGTTTAAAACGGTGATTGTTGTTCCGTGTACAATTCCTTGTGGACCAATGTACATATAACTCCCAGCTGTCATTTGTCCGTATTGAGAAACTCCTAAAGCATTCATTTTTTCCCAATCGTCTGGTTTGGAATAATTTGGAATCACCATTCCATTAGTAACTACAACTCTTGGGGCGTCTTTATGAGAAGGAAATAATCCCATTGGATGACCAGAATACATGGCTAAAGTTTGTTCTTCAGTCATTTCTGCCAAATATTTCATGGTCAATAAATACTGCGCCCAATTGGAGAAAACAGCTCCGTTTCCACCATAGGTAATTAACTCATGCGGATGTTGTGCCACTGAATAATCCAAGTTATTTTGAATCATTAACATAATAGCTTTTGCTTGTTCGCATTTTCCAGGATATTCTGAAATTGGTCTTGCATACATTTTGTAATCTGGACGTAGACGATACATGTATATTCTACCATACGTTTCTAATTCCGCTTTAAATTCTGGAATTAATTCCGCATGATGTTTTGCATCAAAATAGCGAAGTGCATTTTTTAACGCTAATTTTTTTTCTTCATCAGAAAGAATTTCTTTTCTTTTTGGTGCGTGATTTATTTCAACTTCATACGGTTTTGGATTGGGTAAAACCGATGGAATGCCTTGTAGTATTTGTTCTTGAAATGTCATTTTTTGTTGTGTTAATTCGTTTACGTTATTTTTTCCTAAAGTCATAATTTAGAAAACTAGGGATAACGAATGTCAGACCTGTGATAGGACTTGTGAATTTTGATTCGGTATTTGAATAAATGTATGTCCATTTTATTTTTTCTTGCTAGTTCCGGTTTTTTTATCAAAACCATAAGGGCAATGTCTGCATCCGCTTTTGCAACAATAGCCTCTTTTTAGATGATATTTTTCTGTGAAACACTTGTATCCTTCGGGTGTGTAATAGAAATCTTCACCTTCTTTTAAATTATTCGGATTTAAATCGTTATTCATATTGACAAATTTAGCAACTTTGCATGAAATGATAGTACTAGTTTTTAAATATTTAATTCCAAAAGGATTCCGTGGGTTTACTTTTTTTCCGTTTGTGTTTTTATCGGATAAAAAAGATAAATCGCATACTGTCTTACTAAATCATGAAAGAATTCATATTAGACAACAATTAGAACTTCTGATAGTCTTCTTTTTTGTTTGGTATTTTGTTGAATATTTGGTGAGGTTAATTCAATATAAAGATAGGAGAGTGGCCTATTATAATATTTCGTTTGAGTGTGAAGCTTACACAAATGAAAAAGACCTCGACTATTTAAAGAAGAGGCCTTTTTGGAATTTTTTGAAGTACTAAATTATTTCTTTTTAGGAGCTTCTTTTTTATTGTATTGAATTAATCCTTCAGGTATTCTCTCAAAACGAATATTATTACCATCAAAATAGATAGGAGTTCCTTCTTCTTTACCACCATCATTATTCATAACTCCATTCATGTTTTTATCAAAATTGTTAGATAAAACAGTATCTGAAATTTCTACTCCATTTTCATAGCCTTTTCTAGTACCGATAGCAGTCCAATTAAATGAAGCATTGCTTTTTCCGTTTTTGTTTTCTTTTATATAGAAGCCATCATTGGTAACTTTACTAATATAAACACCATTAGTTTCTCCAGTAGGAGTCACAGTGATATTTATTGCTTCATTGTTAGAAACTAAATTTTTAAATGCTTCTTTAAATGTAATATAGCTTTCTCCATTAGAAAGTTTTCCTACACCTCTTGTTGTTACATCTACTTCAGTAGAAGTTGCAGTATAAGAGATTGTTCTTTGTGCGTTATTTGTTTCAGTTAATTGTACAATTGGTTTGTTTGTAATTGTGTTTCCTTGTACATACATTCCAAAGTCATCACCTTGTGTCATTAATCCAAATTGATTTCCTTTTACATAACCTCCCATGAAACCACCGTTAATTCCTAAACCGATTTTGTTATTAGCTGTATTTGAATTAGAAAGTCTTCCAGTTCCGTTTCCATAAGTATTGTTCGTATTTCCAGCATAAACACTATAATTTGTACCGTTTTTTGATTTATATCCTAAAATACCGAAGTCGCCACTTGCACTAGTTCCTAATACTCCACCAGTAGCATCAGGTTGAGTAGCAATTCCCAATAACAAGATATCACCTACAACACCAAATTGATAACTATTGGTGTTTGATGTACCTTGTCTTGTTCCAATATTTCCATAAACACCTGCAACTGCTGGAGCTGATGAGTTGTAAGCACCTCCGCCTAAACCAGTTCCAATTGTAATATTATTATTTTCCCCTAGTACTGGTGTTGCAGTTATTAAACCAGTTGCAGTTTCATCTATAATTCCATGAACTCCAATTGGGATTACACTTACTCCTGAAGCTCCATCCGCTTGCCCTAAAACTCCTTCTCCCGTTTGTACGAAACTTGAAATTGTACTTGGTTGTGTTAAACCTACAACTCCATAACCAGTTCTGTTTGAAAAACCAAAAACACCAATTCCATTTCCATCAGCATATCCTGAAACCGCTCTAGATGCAGTGCTATTTGGGTATCCTGTAATGTTCTGATATGCAGTGGCAGAGTTATGAGCTGAAAATCTATCTCTAGAATCTTCTCCGGTTGCTTTTCCAATTACGGTATTTCCTTCCACTCTTAATCCGTTTGTTGGCGCAGGATTTGTTGATGCGTAAGTTGCTCCAATACTTACATTACTATTTTCTCTTACTCTTAATCCTTCAACACCATTAGTTGTTAATCCTAAATTGTCTGCTGCTGAGCGAAATACTCCTGTGTTTGGGTCTGCATTCCATGAAAAAGCAGGTTCTGTATTTGATCCAGCAAAGTAAGATTGTAACTGACCGTTTGTGTTTGAAATATTGAGTCTATCGTTTCCGCCTGTTTTAATTCTTAAATCTTGCGCATCACTTGTTCCTATGTAATTTGTTCCAGGTGTAGTTCCTGAATTTCCAGTTAAAGCCCAATCGTTAGAAGTGCCAGTTGCAACTCTAACCCATAATGTCCCGTTCCAATAATAAAAACCAGGAGTAACTTGATTAGGTCCAGGAGCAGATGTTGCTGTGTTATAAACTAATTCAGATTCTGTTGGGGTTGTAACAGTTGCCACATTAGTAGCAGTTAAAACTATCCTAGGAATTAATAAACCATCATTTGTTGATGTTATATCAAGTGCTCCAGCAGGTGAAGTTGTGCCAACACCAACTTGGGCAGTCATGTTTACACCAATAAATAATGTGGCTACGATAAATAATACTTTTTTCATATAATAAGTTTTGTAATATAATGGTTTTTAAAAAAGAGTGCAAATGTATGATTTTAATAGGTAAGTCCAAAATATTATAACAAAAATTAAAAAAAGTGTTATTTTTTTTGTTTTTTTTAATTGAATAAGTAGAAATGAATTTAAAATAAAAAGCCCCAACATTACGTTGAGGCTTTTGTTTATTAAAGTTTTTATTTGTTTAGTAAATCGCTTTTTTACTAACAACAGTTCCGTTTGATAATGTTACTTGAATAATCAAACCTGCATTATTTTTTTGAATAGTGTTTAAAGGTACTTCATAGCCATCAACATTTGGATAGTAGGCTAAATGTCTTCCTAAAACATCAAAAACACGTACAGATTGAATTTCGTTTTTAGTTGATTTTACTGATAAAACATCTGAACTAATAACCCATAAATTTGCTTCGTCTGCTACTAAATCGTCTCCACCCAAGGTTTCATTTGTATATCTTAGTACAAAGCGAGTTGGATAATTTCCAGCATCAGCTGTAAAACTGTATGGGTTTTGTCTTAAATCATGAATGATATTAGTTGCTTTATCTTCTAAATAGATGTTTTGATTTGTATCTGTAAAGAAACCATCAACAGCTGCAATTCCGATAGTGTAATTACCATTTTGTGGAACTTTTATTCCCATAGGAACTCGGTCTTCCTGGTCAAATGGTAAAGTTCTACCTTGAATTTTCATAAACTCATCGCCAATAGCTGAGTATAAATTCAAACTTAATTTTTCATCAGTAATCGCATCAAACATACGATCTCTATTATTGGTAGCTCCATCTGCATAAGCAACTAAATTTCTTACGTTTGAACCATTTGTTGCAATTAAGTCTAACCAAATTCTACCATTGTCATTAGATGTTCTAAAGAATTGAGTGTTATCGTATGTACTGCTTCTCATAGAATTGTTAAAAGTAACATTTTCAGAAGTAGACATAGTAGTGTGATTCATCAATACGAAGAATCCTTGACCAGCACCGATATATCCTCCAAATGTACCAGGACCAGCTGATGCGCCTGAGCTATTGTAAGTGATATAATCGCCAGGAGTATAATTATAAGTGTAATTGTTGTAAAATGGGTCTGCAATAGCAGAAGTAGGTAAGGTGCCATGTGTCCAAACGTTTATAAAACCATCAATATTGGTATTTAACGTTAAGAAATCAATTGCATCTACAGCAGAAGGATATGGATTACCAACTAAATTCCAGTTATCATCGTGGTTAGTTCCTAAAGTTGTAGAAACTCCTGTTGCATAATTTCCACCATTCCAAGTGCCTCTTGAGATAGGTGTAGTAATAGTTCCGTTATTTGGGGTTCCAGTAAATACTGCATTGAATGGAGCTAGAGTAGTTGTATAACTATCAGGCCCTCTAACAATGTATCCTTTTCCTAATGCCATAATCTCATTTGCGCCTACCCAATTTCCAAAGCCGTTTGTATTGGTTGGAATTGTTGGCGTCCATTTGTATTTATAACCAGTAGTTCCTGTAGAAACATTACTTAAATTAAAATTAGCTACCGGAGAAGACCAATACACGTAATCTAATTTACGGATGTTTGCCGCTCTAGTCATGTGCATAGTTCCTTGATTTGCATCATTATTAATTTGAATCAAACTAGCGCTATTTTGTAATACTAAATCTCCTGTAGTATTGATGTTAACCCAATCTGTAATCGTTAAATAATTATCAGGAGTAACAGTTAAAGTGGCATTATTGTCAACAGTTAAGTTTAAACCTAAAGCATTAAAGTTAGTTCCTGAAATAATTGGATCGTTAGCTGTATCAGCAATTACAACACAATCCATTGCTGTAGGAACGCCTGCAGGTGTCCAGTTGTTAGCTACGTTCCAGTTTGTACTTACAGAGCCATCCCAAACTTTTGCACCATTAATAGTAACTGTAGTTTCATCTGTTTCTACAATAGTTCTTCCATCACATAAAGTGTATGTAATTTCGGCTGTGTAGGTTGTAGTTGAAGTTGGACATACGGTTAACGTTGGAGTTGTTCCAATAACAGGGCCAGATGTTCCTGATCCTTCATGCCATTCTAGAGTAGCAATTGAAGCGCCATCTGGTACAAAACGCCAAGCTTCTCCTGTAGCTTCCCAGTTAGTGTCTAATCCATTTCTTCCTGGAGGAACTACTGCTAATGTTCCGTCACTATTTTGTAAACCAATGATAGCATTACCACCATTCCATGGACTAATATTATAATTGTCAATTTTTTTCTCTTTTACATATATTTCAATAATGTTTGAGTTTTCGTATAACACAATCATTCCCGAATATAAAATATCATTATCAGAAAACATTGGAACATCATTGTAAGCAACAACTAAAGCTCTACACCCAGTTGATAATGTTACTAATTCCCAACCAAACTGACCACCATACGTTGAGTTGATATCATGATAAACACCATAAATAGTGTTGTTAAATAAAGCGCCTGTTGTACTTGGTAAATTGTCAGCGAATGAATAACCAGCATATCCACCAACTAATGATGTGTTAAATGTTAAAGCACCGTTTGGACCAGGCAATACCTGATCATAAGTGTTTCCAAAATAACAAAAATCGAATGGTAAGTCAACCACTTGATTACTCCAATAATCATCTGTACCTAAAACAATAGGGTTTGCTAATCCTGTAAAAGCAAATGGTGGATTATAAGCAATTGGCTCAACAATATAATTTGTTGTATTTCCTAAATCTAAATAGGTTGCTTCTAAGTCAACACAAGTTGATGCTGCGGTACAATTGATAGCTGCAGGATCGGCTCCATTTAAGCCTAAACCTCCAGATTCTACATTTGGACAACCTGTTTCTACATCACTAACTGCCATAGTAGTAAATGTAGCTGTTGTAGAATTAGCTGATTGACTACTATTTGTACAAGTAACTCTCAATCTCCATAGAATAACTCCACTTGCAGGAGCGGTAGCGGTATAGTTTGCATAAGAACTAGTTGGTGCTCCAACATTAGTCCATGTAGCTCCAGCGTCAGTACTAGTTTGCCATTGAAAAGTTAAATTTGAAGCGATTGAATAACCAGTAGCTGCAACGATATAGGTTGAACCTGGCCATCCTGTATTAGGAGTAACTGTAGCTGTTCCTGCACTAGGAGTTCCTGCACAAGCAGCAGGTGCAACTACATTTATAGTATAATCTTCAGCTTCAGTATAAGTGTCAGCTCCACAAGCAGACGGATTAGTGTTTAAATAATTTGCCACAACGCGCATTCTATGATTGCCCACAGTTGTTCCGCCTGGAATTGTTATAGTTCCAGTTGCTGAACCAACATAAGTACCACTTGCGTAAACTAACTCACCTGCATCATTAAAATCTAAATCGTTATTCCAGTCTACATAAATATTAATCCCATGAGTTCCAGAACTCATTGTGGTTGAAAAATTGAAAGATTGTCCTAATATTTGTGTAACAATGTCTGTACCTGAGTAATTAGCATAACCTCCAGCTGTATAATTTGAATTTCTATTAATATTTGTACTACCTCCAGTAGTTGAAAAGTTACTTATCCAGTACGTATTACTTGACGAAGTAAAAGCACAATAGCCTGTAGTTGCCGTTCCAGATGTGTAAGCACTCCAACATCCATTATTAGCTCTAATTCTGTAATAGTAAGTTGTATTTGAAGTTAAACCTGTAACGTTTTGTGAAGTTGTAGGGTCATTAATTGTAAAAGGTGAACCAGCTACATTTGCTGTAAATCCTGCATCAGTAGTAACTTGTAATTGGTATGTTACGGCGTTAATGCCACCTCCTAATGAAGAAGGCCAAGAGAAGTTAATACTAGTTAAGGTACTTGCAGTGTTTACTGGTGATGGTGATGCCGGACATGTTACCGCATTACCAGTTAAAGGACTAGAAGCATTGTATAAAGGACCTCCTGAACATGCAGTATTGTTGTAAGCATATATATAATAGTAATAACGAGTGTTGCCAGTTAATCCAGTTCCAAGAATGGTTGTTGACGCTCCGTTTTGTACTAAAGTAAGTCCAGCTCCTAATGTTCCGATATTTGCACCTGTGTAAACTACACCATTTACTGGAGCAGATGGAGGGGTAGCTGAAGTAGAACGAATAACTAAGTAGCTGTCTGCAGTTCCTGAAAAAGTAGCAGGAAATGAATTAGATGTTATAGTGCCGGCTGTAAATCCTGAAGCTTGAGAACCTGGAGTTGTACAAGCTGGATCAGTTGAAATACAAATATTAAATGTTGTATTTTGTCCTGATGTGCTTCCCCAAGAATAGATTTGTAAGTAATACGTATTTCCTGGAGTCAATCCAGTTGCCACACTATTATTAGCATCTGAACATAAAATAGCTGCGCCTAAACTTCCGCAAGCACCGCTGTAAACTGCATGGTATAAATCTGTTGTGCTACCTGCAACACTTAAAAGTTCAATATGATGTGTAGTTGAAGTGGCAACAAAGCTGTACCAAACGTCATCATCGTCAGTTCCTCCACAACCACTAGCTGTAACTCCAGAGTCGGTAGCTCCTAAGATACTGCCAGCTACAGTTGAAGTACAAGTTCTTGTTGGGTTTACAGGTACGCTGATAGCGCCTGAGCAATTATCATTTGTTATTGGTGCAGTACAAGTTCTAGAAATGGTAAAAGTTCCTGTTGTGGTATTTCCTGAAGAATAATGAGCAACATAAACGTAGTATGTTACGCCTGCTGTTGCAGTAAATGAATAACTCTCAGTACCGCCACTTAATCCGCTATCTTGACAGGCTAAACTAGTGAAAGATCCACAACTTCCTGAAGAAATTGATAATTCATGATCATAACCTGCTCCTGCAGTAGATGAAATTGTAGTTAATTGACCATCTCCAACAAAGGTATACCACGCTCCGTAATTTGAAATTGAACATCCAGTGCCGTGAGCAGTATTTGAAGAACCAACAGTTGTGCCTGCTAGATTTGTCGTTCCACAAGGAAGATTTCTTGCTGTTGCACAAGTGAAGTTTGTAGTAGAATTTACTGTAAAAGTAGCTGTTGTTGAGTTAGAACTTTGCCCACTAGCAGTACATGTTACAACCAATCTCCAAATAACAGTTCCTGAAGCAGGAGCTGTAGCAGTATAATTAGAATAGGTACTTGTAGCTGCGCCTTGATTTGTCCATGCACCTCCTCCATTGGTGCTGTATTGCCATTGGTAGGTAATGCCTGAACCTGTAGTATGACCCGTATTTGAAACAGTATAGCTAGAAGCAGGAACACCAGATGTTGGTGAAACGGTAGTAGTTCCAGCAGTTGGTGTTCCTGAGCATGGAGTTGTAACACAAATGCTGTTTAATGTCATATCACCATTGTTACCTTCATTGACTACTTTGATATAATATATTCCATTAGCCAAAGAGGTTGTTATTGTTTCTGAATGAGCGGAGTTGTTATTTCCTGTGGCATTTTGACAAGTAACTTCTGCAAGTCCAGTACAAGCTGAAGTTGATGATATTAATTGTAAATATAAGCCATAATTAGCAGCGTCAGCTGTAATTGTTACATTTAAGGGTCCACCAGTTACAGTAAAAGTATACCAGCCTTCTCTTCTGAAGTTACTAAATGAACATCCGCTAATATTTGGTAAATCTTGTGTAGTATCACTAATTGTTCCACTATCACACGCTCCATTTATTGTTAGTGGAGTTGCTGTTGCACACGTATTCCCTTGCGAAAACGATGTAGTTGTAAAAATAAAAAATAGAAAAACTAGAAAGTTTTTCAAGAAGTAGGAATTAGTTTTCATTTTAAGTTAGAAAATAGTTGTTTATAGTTGATTGTGTTGATTTTAGCACAAAAATACTTTTTTTTGTGAATTGTGCAAGTTTAAAATGCAACATTTGTTAAGAAAAAGTTATTTTGTTGATAACTTTCGTGTACTTTATCGATAAAAAAACACTTTTCATTTTTTTAGGCTGTATTGGTTGTGGATTTAGTAAAAACAAAAAAGGCTAACAGTTACGTTAGCCTTTTTTAATTTGTTTAAGATTTTTATTAGAAAATCACTTTGTAAGTTTTGGTTGAACCATTTTCTAAAGTTACTTCTACTAACAATGGACTCTGTGTTTTTGCAATGTTTTTACTAGTGAAGGTATTTCCATTTACATTGTTAAATGTTCCTAAAACTCTTCCTAATAAATCGTGTACACGTACCGATTGGATAGTCTGGTTGTTAGCGTTTACATTGATACTTTCATTTGTGTAAACAGTTACCGAATTTGCAATAAAGTCTTCATTTCCTAAAGTCTCATTATTGAATTTTAAAACAAAACGATTTTCGTAGTTACCTACTGTTCCAGTAAAACTATACGGAGCAACACGTAAATCGTGAGTTATTCCTAATGTTTTGTCTTCTAAATAAATGTTCTGAGCAGTATCTGTAAATAGACCATCAACTGTTGAAATTCCTAAAGTGTGTATTCCATTTTGTGAGATTTTAACACCTAATGGTATTAAATCTTCATTATTAAACGGCAATGCCTTACCTTGAATATTCAACTTGTCTGTGTTTGAGAAAGAATACAATTCAAAATTCGTTTTTACATCTAAAGCAGGTGCATCAAACATACGGTCTAGTTCATTAGTTGCACCAGCTATATAACCAATCAAAGTTGTGCTTGAAGTTGAAGATGGTGTAATTAAATTTAACCAAATTCTGTGTTTTTCTTCATTACCTGCGTCGGTTACATTTGCGTTTCTGTAGAAAATATCGTTTCTGTAATCATTCCTTCTCATGCTATTGTTGAAAACTACATTTTCTGTCGTAGCGGTAGAACTGTGATTCATTAATACAAAGAATCCTTGGCCAGCAGCAATGTTTCCATTTCCAATTGCTGGATTAGCTCCAGTAGCATTGTAAGTTACATAATCTCCAACAGTATAGTTTTGGACATAATTGTTGTAAAATGGATCAGAAGTAACTCCCGATGGTAATGTGCCATGTGTCCAATACTTAATGAATCCTGCGATATTTGTATTAGCCGCTAAGAATAAATTAGCATTTACAGCCGAAGGATATGGATTACCAATTAAATTCCAGTTGTCATCATCTCTAGTTGCCGGTGTTGCAGAAACTCCTGTTGCATAATTAGCACCATCATAAGTACCTCTGCTTATTGGCATGTTGATTATACCATTATTTGGAACCCCTACAAAATTTTGAGTATAGTTTTGTAATGTTGTTGTATATGAGTCTGGACCTCTTACAATATATCCTTTTCCTAGAACCATAGTTTCACTAGTAGCAGTCCAGTTGCCCCAGCCATTAGTATTGGCTCCAATTGTTGGAATCCATCTATATCTGTGTGCAGTTGTAGAAATGTTAGTTAGTCCATAATTTGCTACTGGTGAAGACCAATAAACATAGTCTAATTTTCTTAGGTTAACATTTCGTTTCATTGAAATATTACCTGAATTAGCCACATTGTTTACTTGAATTAAACTTCCTGAGTTCTCAACATTGAAAGTACCACCTGCGTCAACTGTAACAGCATCGGTTACGGTTAATGTGTTGTCAGCTTCAATTTGTAATAGACCATTTGGTCTTACAGTAACAATTCTTGCATAAGCATCACTTGCACTTGTATTAATATAAGAGTCATTTGGACCGTCATAAATGTAAACACAAGTATTAGCATCTGGAACACCAGTAGGTTCCCAGTTGTTAGCATCATACCAATCGCCACTTGTACCACCTTTCCAAAGTTTAGTTTTATTTGTGATCGTGATAAACTCTGAAATAGGACATCCATTACCTAAAGTCGCATTTGCTGTAAACGACCAAGAAGTAGATGCCAATTGTAAAGCTGTTGGTCTAACATAAACTGTTGTTACAGATTGTGCCACGTAAGGAATTGTACATGCTGGGTCGATAAATGCAGCAACAGTTCCTCCTGTCCATGTAAAAGTTGTATTTAATGGGCGAGTACCATATAATTGTACATCATCAATAGCCCAACCATTACACCATGCTGATCCTCCAGCTAAGTAATATCTAAAGCGGACCATTAAACTTGGTTGTCCGGCAAATGCAGATAAATCAATATTTACGGTCGAGAATTGCCCGGCAAATCCTTGGTTTGACGTATAAGTTGCTAAAGTGGTTGGCCAAGAAGCTCCACCATCTGTTGAAACATCAACATAGCCAAATTGTACAGGCTCTCCCGGATAATAAGAGAAATGATGTCTAAAGCTTAATGTTAAATCACTGTAAGCAGACGCGTCTAATACAGCTGTTCTAAGTTGTGTATCTTTAGGGTTTGGTGCTGTAAAATCGGAATTAGCTAAAGCAAATCCATTTCCAATTGATCTTGATGTAATAGCTGGTTTCCATACAGTTCCAACTGGAACATAAGGACTTGTTCTTCCTGTCCATTGCGTGTCAACGTTTGCTTGACCTGCTACGTTGAATCTTACCATTGTTCCCAAACCACCTTCAAATTCTTCATTAACTAAGTAGTCAATTACTTCGTCTCCACCCGCGTCAATTTGAACAACATTGTTTTCACCACACACTTCTGGAACAGAAGGTGTAACTATAATGTTAGCTGTAGGATTTACAGTTGCTATAATTTCTCCTCTGTACCATGATTCACAACTTCCGTTAAAAGCAGTAACGTAATATTTAGTAGTTGCAGTTAAGAAAGGAGTTGTCCAGTTAGTAATTCCTGGGACAGCTGCTTGCGTTCCTATTAAGTTACCACCATATAATGAATCGTAAAATCTAAATTCAGTTACTCCAGCAGAACCTTCTACTCCTAAAACAACGGTTCCGTTATCACATCTTGATCCATCGTATAAGGCAACTGGTTTTGCTAAACAGTCTGCAACTACAACTAATCTGTAATCTTCTGTTTCTCCTGTTGGATATGCTAAAGTACAAGGGTTAATTGCTGATACCGTTTCATGCGTTCTAATTCTAATTCTGTAAGTCCCTAATGGTTGTGCAGCAGGAACTACAAATCCTCCAGTACCTTCGATAGTTTGAACGCCTCCAGAAGTATAAACGGCTTCTCCACCATCTACGAAATCTCCATCATTGTTCCAATCCACCCACATACTGATAAATTGTCTTGAAACACGTAATAAGTAATCGATAGCAACACCACCACCAGGAATTTGGGTTACTGGGGTAGAAGCAGTATAGTCGGCATAGCCGCTAGGTGCTCTACCAGTTCCCATGTTGTTTAAATTGGTAATTGCTCCAACTGTAAACACATTATCAATATATCTTGTACTCACAGCAGATGTAGGAATACAATAAGGGTCACTACCAGTAGTGGTGATATTTCCGTTTAAGTTTCCTAAGTATAAAGGTCCTCCAATACAAAGTCTATTGAAAGAGAACACATAAATGTAATATGTTGTTGAGTTGGCTAAACCAGTTGCAGAAAATGAATTTCCTGAGCCATTTGCAATTACAGTATAACCAGCGCCTACAGTTGCACCTACAGCATAAGAAGTTCCGTTTGCTGGAGATGGAGCTACTGGGTTTGTACTAATTACAACCAAATAATTGTCTGGTTGTGGAGTAGCATGTGTAAATGAACCTGAAATTACAGTTCCTGTTGCTGTTAAAGATAACGCAGTAGGTAATGCAGTAGGTGCCACACAAGGAATATTACAATTTCCAGTGTAGGTTACATTTAATTCAAAGCCTGGTCTTGTGATAGATCCGTTCGATATAAATCTAACGGTAATTGTTTGTCCTGGGGTTCCTGTATAGTTGATAGTTCCAGCTCCAGTGTAAACAGCTAATTGTGTTCCAGCAATACCAACCCCATCATATAAGATGATTCCATCCATTCCGTTCTCAGTATCGTAAGTTCCACTAATATTTACAACTGCTGTAGAAGTTACATTTAATGCACTCCAATCATTACGCCCGTTTGCATAATTGGCTAAATCATTATGATCTCTTAAAATTGCATTTTCACCACAATTTACATTGTTTGTGCCTAATCCGCTAACTAGAACAATATTGCTTACTGTTAATGTTGCGGCTGTCGAATAAGTAGATGTTCCACAAGTATTTGTTGCGGAAGCGTGATATAAATACCCACTCATGCCTATGGTTGCACCAGTAATTGTTAAGGATGCAGTAGTAGCGCCACTATAAACACCACCATTAACTACGGTTGTCCAAGAGCCACCACCATTTGTACTTACTTGCCAAGTATAAGAAGTCGGTCCATTTAATGCTGTTACAGTAAATGATCCTGTTCCTCCTGTTGATAAACTTAGATCGGCAGGATTGACTGAAATAGTTGGGGTAGTAATTATAGTTATTGGTGATGAAACACTACACGTTCCTAAAGTATAAACTACAGTTGCTGTACCTGTTGTAACACCTGTTACTACACCACCTCCAGAAATTGTTGCTGAACCAGTGCCATTTGTGATTGACCAAGTCCCACCGCCAGTTGCATTTGTAAATGCTGGAGTTGTACTTCCGACACATACGGTTGCTGCTCCACCTCCAATGGCTGCTGGAGAAGGATTGACTGTTAAGGCACTATTTGCTATACATCCATTTAAAGTATATCTTACAGTTACAGTACCCGCGGAAGTTCCTGTTACAACGCCGCCTCCAGTAACTGTAGCGGTTCCTGTGCCAGGAATTATAGACCAAGTACCACCGCCAGTTGCATTTGTAAATGCAGGGGTAGCTGAGCCAACACAAACTGATGCTGCTCCACCTCCATTAGCAGGAAGAGGGTTATTTGTAGATGTTAATGATCCATAAATAGAACCTCCAGCGGCGCCACTTATGGTTCCAGTTCCGCCACCAAGTGCAGTTCTGGTCATGTTTCCAGTTGATGGTGCAGTTATGCCTCTAAATTCTATACCACTAATTGTTAATCTGTCATCATTATTTGTTCTGTTTCCGTCACTACTTCGGTATGTTACTGTTATTGTTGTTGCTGTAACGTTTATTGATGCTGCTGTAATATCCCCAGTTCCTCTAAATGAGACTGACCCAGTTCCAGGTCTGAATTCAAAGTTTGTAGGAGCGGTAATGATTAGAGTGTAATCAAAGTTTTGTAGAATAATATTAAAATTTCCATTTTGATTTTCTTCTAAAAAAATGTCTCCCAAGCCAACATAGTTAGTTGGATAAGTACAGCTATTCACACTTCCATTAGCAGTATTGATGGTAACTTGTCCGAAGACATTAGAAACCCCGCAAAGCACAAATAAAGCGACTAACCAAGTGGTTGTGCTTTTCTTCCAGTTTTTTGATGTCGATGCTAAGGGGTTAATCATCGACATCACCATTTTCGTTAAGTAATTTTTTTGCATAAAAATTAAAATTTAAGTAAAACAATTGGCTTGGGGAAGCTTATGTTTCGCAAGTATACTTTGAAACTAACTTTGTTAAATTATAAGTTAACTTCTCAGTTTTCTTCCTTACACAACAACTAAATTAAAAAGTTGTAGTGTAAATGTATGGAATAAATTATTCAAAAAAAAGAATAACTGTACCTTTTTATAGAATAACTGTTTCAGTGAACAAATGTATATTTATTTTTTTAATTACAAAATTTTAATCGTCAATATGTGGGTTTATTTAGTTGAAATTAAGTTGTTTAGTGTTTGTGTGTTTTGATTTCAACAAAATGTTTATTCTTTATTTTATTAGTTAAAAGTAAAATGTTAAAAATAAAAATAGGATTAGATGTGTTTTTTTGTTTTTTGCAGAAAAAGGAAGTGTTGTTTGTGAATTACTGTTGGTTTTAAAGGGCTTTCTTGGTTTTTACAAATTGTAAAAACCAAGAAAGCATTTCTTCCGTAGATAAGAAGAGTTCAGATTTTAAAAATAATGCAATGATTAAATAATAGAATATAATTTGTTTTTAAAACAATTCGAGGTTGATTTTTTAGTAAAAATCAGCAATAAAATTGATGAAATTTCACAAAATAATTTTTTAATGCATAAAATTAAACAATTATTTTAATTCAATTTTTATGAACTTTGATGTGATTTTGTTGTTTTTTGACAAGTTGTTTTTCTTAAAATTTTAAGTAAAAAACTATTTTTTTTAGTTTTAATTGCGATTAATTTAGATGAAATACATTTTTTATCGTTTAAAAGATATTTTTTTTAACAAAAAATAAATACTTAATACTTATCTTTGTCAAGTAATATATTAAAAACCAGGATTATGAAAAGAATTATACTTTCCACTTTAGGCTTTTTGGGTTCGGTAACAGCATTCTCTCAAATGTATGTTAGCCCAAATAGTTACGTATTTGTTAACGATCAGTTCATGTACGTAAGACAAGATGTGAATTTGCAGAATAATGGAAATTTCTTTCTTAGAAATAATTCACAACTATTACAAGGTACTGCTGGTGCTGGTGCCAATACTGGTGCTGGTAAACTTTCTGTTTTTCAGGAAGGTACAACTAATAATTTTCAATACAATTATTGGTGTTCGCCTGTAGGTAACGCTTCGGCGGCAGTAGGAAATGAAGCATTTGGAATCACCATGTTGAATCGTCCTACGGGATTAACTACAAGTACTGCGGCAACTATTTTGCCAACAAATAATTACAATGGAACGGCAAGTCCTTTGGCAATTGCGCCTTACTGGATTTGGAGATTTATAACTTCTAATGCTTATGCACAATGGACGTATGTAGGTGCTGGATCTACAATCAATGCGGGTGAAGGGTTTACCATGAAAGGAACTTCAGGTACAGATGCTACTGTTGCTCAAGCAATTGAGGGAGTTCAAAATAATTCTGGAAGCAGACAACGTTACGATTTTAGAGGAAAACCTAATGATGGAAATATGGCAATCCCTGTATCTGCAGGTAATTTTACTTTAGTTGGGAATCCGTATCCAAGTGCAATTGATTTGAATGCTTATTTATTACATCCAGCTAATGCAGCTGTAATTAATGGTCAAGCTTATTTTTGGGAACAAGTAACAGTTAATACACACGTTTTAAACCAATACCAAGGAGGGTATGGAGTTTATAATCCAGGTACTGGAATTTATACTCCTGCTGCTTTTTGGACGTATGATAGTACTGGAAGTCAAGGAGTGCCTGCTGGACTTGGTACAGTTTTTCAAAGAAGATTCAGTCCTGTTGGACAAGGTTTCATGGTAATGGGAACTGCTGCAGGTAGTGTTACTATGCAAAATGCATTTCGTGTTTTTGTAAAAGAAGGAGCGGGTAATCAATCACAATTTGCAAGAACTGGTGAAGTTTCTTCAACTGATGTATATGACACAAGTTCTGAATTTTTCCCTGAAATTCCTAACGTAGCAGGAACAGATTACACTCAAATTAGAAAAGGTACAGCTCCTTATATTAGAATTCATGCAATGTATAATAATGGTGGTGTTCGCCCAACAACTATTGCGTTTTTAGACTCTGCTACAGATGGTTTTGATTATGGTGCTGATGGACGTTCGCCATCAGGTGAAACTGCAGAATTTTATTATGTACTAACCGATATGCCTCATGAATATGTAGCAACTGCGGTTCAATTTGATATTGATAAAAGAATACCTGTAGGTTTCAGATGTACTGCAAGTACAAACTTTAAACTTCAAGTGAAAGATGTGGTAGATTTTGATGCTAATCAGCCTGTATATTTACACGACAAACAAACAGGAATTTACTACGATATTAAAAATGGAATTTTTGATATGGTAATGCCAGCAGGTGATAATAGAACACGTTATGAAATTACATTCAAAAACACTGATGTGGTGTTGGATAACCCAACTGATGTTGCTGATGCTTTTACTGTTTTTCAAAATAATGAGAGTGGAATGTTAACCATTTATAATACTTTAAATAAAGATATCACGGCTTTAATGATGTATGATGTTACAGGTAAATTAGTATTGAATAAAACTAATTTAGGAAAAGCGGTTTCGTATGAGTTTTCAACTTCAGCTTTAAGTGATGGTGTTTATGTGGTAAAAACAAAAACAAGAGACAATTTAGATGTAAGTAAAAAAGTAATTATTTCTAGAAAATAATAATCTCGATTATAGTATATTTGAAAGCAGCTTTAAAAGGCTGCTTTTTTTATGCAATCAACAAATCAAAAAATCCAAATCGTATTGCCAAACGGCATCGAACTCTTCATAAAAAGAGAAGATAAATTGCATCCCATTATCTCGGGAAATAAATTTAGAAAACTCAAATATAATATTGAAGAAGCGAAAAGATTAAATCAGACTACTTTGTTGACTTTTGGCGGTGCTTTTTCAAATCATATTTTAGCGGTTGCTGGTGCTGGAGCCGAATTTGGTTTTAAAACGATTGGCGTAATGAGAGGCGAAGAACTCGAAAGTAAAATACAAGAGAATCCTACCTTAGCAAAAGCACAAGAATTAGGGATGCAGTTTTACTTTGTAAGTAGAACAGCTTATCGCGATAAAGAAGAACCTTCATTTATTTTACATTTGCATGAAAAGTTCGGAAACTTCTATTTAGTTCCCGAAGGTGGTACTAATAATTTGGCAATAAAAGGCTGTGAAGAAATCCTAACCGATGCAGATAAAGAATATTTTACACACATTACTTGTGCAGTAGGAACAGGCGGAACAATTTCTGGTTTGATTAATTCGTCAACTGAAAAACAGCAGATAATTGGATTTTCTTCGTTAAAAGGTGCTTTTTTGTCTGAGGTAATTCGTAATTTTGTATCGAAAACCAATTGGAGTATAAACGATTCGTATCATTTTGGAGGTTATGGAAAAGTAACAGACGAACTGATTCAGTTTTTAAATTCGTTTTACAGTCAAACTGCTATTCCATTGGATCCTGTATATACGGGCAAGATGGTTTTTGGAGTTTTGGATTTGATTGAGAAAGGATATTTTCCTGAAAATTCAAAAATTTTAATGATTCACACCGGTGGTTTACAAGGAATTAAAGGCATGAATTTTGCTTTACAAAATAAGAATAAAGAAATAATACAGTTTTATGAAAATTAAATTTGCTCTATTTATTTTAGCACTTTTTGTAGTAAGTTGTACTAGCACCAAACCAGTTGTTAGAACGACTACAAAGCCTAAAGTAACGACAAAATCTAAGCCAGTAACTCAAACAAAACCGGCAACAAAAACAACTACAAAACCAGCTGTTACTACTTCATCAACTAAATCGGAAACAACAGATTCAAAACCTAAAACCGACTCAGAAGTTAGTTTAGTGGCTACTTCTAATGTAAAAACGTATGCTGAAGAAATTCAAATTTATGTAGATAATTTTAAAGAAATTGCTCAAAACAACATGCGAGCTCACGGAATTCCGGCAAGTATTACATTGGCGCAAGGTATTTTAGAATCGGGTGCAGGTAAAGGAAAATTAGCATTAAGCGCCAATAATCACTTCGGAATAAAATGTCATAAAGAATGGAACGGTGAAAGTGTAAAACACGATGACGATGCCGCACAAGAATGTTTTAGAAAATATGAGCATCCATCAGAATCGTATCGCGATCATTCATTATTCTTAACCTCTAGACCGCGTTATTCCAACTTGTTTAAATTGGATAAAGGCGATTATGAATCTTGGGCAAAAGGATTAAAATCGGCAGGCTATGCAACTGATGTAAAATATCCAGATAAATTAATTGGATTAATTGAACGTTTCGAATTATATAAATACGATAACGAAGTCCTAAGTCGCGATTTCAAACCTTCAAAAAAAGAAATGATTCTAGCGCAAGGTGGCGATTATTATACCATTCAACAAGGCGATACTTTGTATTCTTTGTCAAAGAGATTCAATCTTTCGGTGGATGATTTAAAGAAATTAAACAACATGTCTGACAATGCCATTTCTATTGGGCAACAAATCAAAATAAAATAATGTTATATAAAAGAAGTAGCGAACTATTTGTTGAAGCTAACAAAGTAATTCCTGGTGGCGTAAATTCTCCAGTAAGAGCGTTTAAAGGAGTAGGAGGTACTCCTATTTTTGCGAAAGAAGCAAAAGGAGCCTATTTGTATGATGAAGATGGTAACCGATTAATCGATTATATCAATTCGTGGGGACCAATGATTTTAGGTCATGCTTACGAGCCTGTTGTGAATGCAGTTATTGAAAAAGCTAAAAAAGGAACTTCTTTTGGAATGCCAACGGAGTTAGAAACTCAGATTGCTCAATTAGCAGTTTCTATGGTTCCAAATATCGATAAAATTCGTTTTGTAAATTCAGGTACAGAAGCTTGTATGAGTGCGATTCGATTAGCACGAGGTTATACAAAACGTGATAAAATTATTAAATTTTCAGGATGCTATCACGGACACTCGGATTCGTTTTTAATTGCGGCAGGAAGTGGTTTGAGTACGTTTGGTGTTCCCAATTCTCCGGGTGTAACCGAAGGAACGGCAAAAGATACATTATTAGCAGCTTATAACGATATTAACAATGTAAAAGCATTGTTCGAAGCTAATAAAAATGAGATAGCGGCTATTATTATTGAACCTGTTGCTGGAAACATGGGATGTATTCCACCAGCACAAGGATTTTTAGAAGCCTTACGAGTAGTTTGTTCGGAAAACGGAGCTTTGCTTATTTTTGATGAAGTAATGACTGGATTTCGCTTAGCAAAAGGTGGTGCGCAAGAATTATACGGAGTTCAAGCGGATATTGTTTGTTTTGGGAAAGTAATTGGTGGTGGATTACCTGTTGGAGCATTTGCAGCAAGAGAAGAAATTATGAATTACTTAGCGCCATTAGGACCAGTTTATCAAGCGGGAACATTATCTGGAAATCCACTAGCTATGGCTGCTGGATTGGAAATGTTGAAAGCATTGAATTCAGATACGGATATTTTTAAACGTTTAGATGAAAAAACAGCGTATTTAGAAAAAGGAATTCGACAAGTACTAACAGAAGAAAACGTTATTTTCACTATTAATAGAGTAGGTTCGATGATTTCTGTTCATTTTGATGCTAATCCTGTTTATGATTTTGCAACGGCAAAAAACGGAGATAACGAAACGTTTAAGAAGTTCTTCCATGGATTGTTAAACAGAGGAATTTATATTGCGCCTTCTGCTTATGAAACGTGGTTTATTACCGATGCATTAACCTATGAAGATTTAGATTTTACCATTGCTAAAATTAAAGAAGTAGCAAAAGAGTTATAAAAAAAGTCCCGATGAAATCGGGACTTTTTTTATTTAATTAAGTTTTCGTAAAGTTTTTTATTACTCTTTAGCTTTTTTAACTGTTCTGGCGAAAGTGATCCATCTAGTTTACTTTTCATAGTTTCGTAAACTGCATTTCGCTCATTGTCAGAAGTAGCTTTTGCTAACGCATCATGTTTGTAAACCAATAACATATATAATCCGTTTTCTAATGAATTATCTAGTGTAATTTCTGCTACAAGTTCATTTAATTCAGCTTTAGCTAATGTTTTAGCGTCAGCTTCTTTTTTTTCTTGTGCAAATGTAACATTGCTAATCGCAAACAAGAATAGAGTTGAAAAGAATATCTTTTTCATAATTAATTTTAATGTTGTTTCGTCAAAACTAAATTAAATTCAATAAAAATCAAAATATTTCATTAAAATAATTATTTGGTACTACGTTTTTCAACCTTTTTTTCAATTCTTTCTTTTTTGTCCTCTTTTCTATCTGCTTGCTTTTCTTCCCATTTTGCGAATTGTTCTGGTTTTAATATTCTTTTCATTTTGGCTTTCATGGCAATTTGATTGTCAAGCATTTCATTTTTCATTGCAAATCTTTCATCAGCGGTTGGCTTTTCGCCTTTTTCTTTTTTGGCTTTCATTTCCGCTATTTTAGTTTCTCTTTTTTTACTTTGCTCAACTAAAATAGTTTTGATTTCTTTTTGCTGTTTTTCGTCTAAATCTAATTCCAAAGTCATTCTTTTAACTTGAAGTTCAGTTTGTTGCTCTGGAGTTAATTTTTCCCCTCTTGCTTTTCTGTCTTGTGCAAATGTTAGTGTGGTAGCTACTAATGCAATTGCTAAAATTAATTTTTTCATCTTTCTATATTTTTTAATTGTTTGATGATAAGACGTTATAAATTGTAAAAGGTTTAATCTAAAACAAAAAAAGGAATTAGATTTTATGCTAATTCCTTTTTTAATGGTAATAAAAGTTTACTCTTTTAAAATTTTAAATAACCATATCGTGCAGTATTTCCACATCGAGAACGAACGATATATGTATTATCATCTACGGGTGTTGCAAAGGATAAATCAAGTTCATAGCAAAAGTTATAGGTTCTTCCTACACCTGAATTAGGGATGTCTTTTGTAGTAACTATTGCGCCATCACTATTGATAATACTCATAACAGCAAATCTGCTATTTCTTACAAAAAACTTTGTATTTGGATTGATATCTCTTGAATCATTGTAAATTAGAACCAATTGATTGTTTCTGAAAAATGGTAAATATTTTGAGTGATCACCATTATCATTGGTTGTTCTTGGTTCTTCATTTTTAATTCGGGTAAACCAATCTAATTTTCCAGTTGTTGCATCCACTTTCATCACAGAATAACCTGTTGAAACGTATGAATATTCCCAATTGTATTCTAATGGTTTTGTTGGGTCTGCTGGTGGTAATCTTTTTGAACCCGAGTAAAGTTCATTAAAAAGCAACCATAATTTATTGTCTTTTAAAAATATTTGTTCAAGGTTTATATTGTTTTGTTTTTCTAAAGCAATTTTTTCGTTTAAAACCACTTTTCCATCGCCATCAAAATGCATTAAAAGTAAAGAGTTTGTTGGGTTTGCTTCCGGTAGAGCACCTCCCAAATCAATGCCTACTTTTCGTTTGCCATCACTAATGCCGCCAATGAAATAACTTCCGTTTTCAGTTTCTTTCCATTTAAACTGAGAAACTTGAAAATCTAATTCTTGTTTTAAATTATGTTCAACAACATTTTGTGTTTTAGAATCCCAGTAAAATAAAGATTTGTAAGGTTTCATTTTTGGTAAATCAAGTTCTCTAACAATAGCTAAATTTCCATTATTTGATACATAGCAATTGATGTTGAATGATTGTTTAGTGGTAAAACCAAATTCGTGTGCTACACTTTTTACAATTTTAAAATTAGCATCTAAAATGTATAAAGTTACTTTTTCATTAAGTTTTTTGTCTCCAGTAGGTCTCGAAACAACGCCGTAAAACTGTTTGTTTTCAGATTGTGCAATAAAGTAATCACCAATATTAAACATGTTTTTTGCAGGCATTTTAGCTAAAAAAGTCGCTTTTGTTTTTGTTCCCGTATCAATATTTGCTTTTTGAGTAAAAAGTTCAAATTCTTTTGTTTCACTATTGAATTCGGTTAAAAAATAAACATAATCTTTTCCTGATAAATAAAAGAGATTAGTTAAGGTTTTCATGTTTTTACCCATTACAGGTTGCTCTAAACCGGCAGAAAAATTATTTTCATCTTTTTCAAAATCATCGTTTGGTGAAAATATATCTACAAAAACATCTTTGTTGAAAATTTTGTCGTTGTAAGCCGATTTTATTTTAAAAAAACGCTTGCCATCAAAATGGTTTTCGATGGTGTAATTCAATTCGTTTTCAATTGATGATTGACTTTCGCTCCATGTAAATGTTGGGGTTTGAGCCAAAACAAATACACTTTGAAAAAACAATAGGAATAGACTGATTTTCTTCATTTTTAAGAGAGTTGATTTTTTGTAAATATAAAAAAAAGACTTCGTAATTGAAGTCTTTTTAGAATTGTGTTATTTTCCAGTGTAAACGGCAGTTTTGTTATCGCCATTTACTTCTATCTTCATTAAGCCATGTTTGCTAATGCCTTTGCTGGCAGCGTCCCATTTTTTTCCACTTAAATCGGCTTTTATTTTTAAATCACCAATTGAAATTCCTTCGTTAGCTTTTAAAATTTCAATGATGTGTTTTTCGTCTTCTGTTAATTCTGGACCTTTTTTCTCTGGTCGCATTTGCGGGAAGAACAACACTTCTTGAATCGATTGATTGTTCGTTAGGAACATAATTAATCGGTCCATTCCAATTCCTAATCCAGATGTTGGTGGCATTCCGTATTCTAAAGCTCTTAAGAAATCTTCGTCAATAATTCCGTTTGCTTCGTCATCACCTTTTTCAGCTAAAGCCATTTGCGCTTCAAAACGCTCACGTTGATCTATTGGGTCGTTTAATTCTGAATAGGCATTTGCAATTTCTTTTCCACAAACCATTAATTCAAAACGTTCCGTTAATTCTGGATTATCTCTATGTGATTTACACAATGGTGACATTTCTTTAGGATAATCCGTAATGAAGGTTGGTTGAATGAAGTTACCTTCACATTTTTCACCAAATATTTCATCAATTAATTTTCCTTTTCCCATGGTGTCATTTACTTCGATTCCCATAGATTTTGCAGCTTCGCGCAATTCATCTTCCGATTTTCCAGTAATGTCAAAACCTGTGAATTGTTTGATAGCATCCGTCATTGTAACTCTAGCATAAGGCGCTTTGAAGTTTACTTTATGTTCTCCAAAAGTAGCTTCTGTTGTTCCGTTAACTTGATTTGCACAATATTCTAAAAGGTTTTCTGTCATTTCCATCATCCAGTTGTAGTCTTTATAAGCTACATAAATTTCCATTGCAGTAAATTCTGGATTGTGGGTTCTGTCCATTCCTTCGTTACGGAAGTTTTTCGAAAATTCGTAAACACCATCAAATCCACCAACGATTAATCTTTTCAAATATAATTCGTTAGCAATTCGCATATATAATGGAATATCTAAACTATTATGATGTGTAATAAAAGGACGTGCAGCCGCTCCACCAGGAATCGATTGTAAAACCGGAGTTTCCACTTCCATATAACCAGCTTCGTTGAAGAAAGTTCGCATAGCAGTGAACAATTTTGTTCTCTTCATGAAAACTTCTTTCACTTGCGGATTTACCACTAAATCTACGTAACGCATACGGTAACGCAATTCTGGGTCGGTAAACGCATCAAAAACATGACCTTCTTCGTCAGTTTTTGGTAACGGAAGCGGTTTTAAAGTTTTGCTCAACATTTTAAAATCATCCACACGAACACACATGGCACCCACTTTCGTCATGAATAATTCACCTTCAATTCCAATAAAATCACCTAAATCGGTTAGTTTTTTGAAAACCTGATTGTAAAGCGTTTTGTCTTCGCCTTCGCAAAGCACATCGCGATTAAAATACAACTGAATTCTTCCTTCGCTGTCTTGTAATTCAGCAAACGAAGCTTTTCCTTGATCACGAACACTCATCAAACGTCCAGCCAAAATAACCTTCTTGCCTTCTTCAAAATTTTCCTTCACTTGCTTTGAAGTGTGATTCACCGGAAATAAATCCGCTGGATAAGGGTTAATTCCAAGTTCGCGTAAAGCGTTTAGTTTGTCTCTTCTAATGATTTCTTGTTCCGAAAGTTGCATAGTATTGTATTTAAGCGTGCAAAGATAGGTATAATTTGAAAATGTACCAATTTACTTCGTCAATTCGCTGTGCTCGGGTGAAAATTTGAAAATTCTAAAGCAGTTTTGGAGCGAATGGTTTGGGCTTTTTTGGTTTCCATGTTCCTGCCATCCGTTATATCTTTTTTTCAAAAAGGATGTCACTCCTGTCAGGGCTAATTAGCAAACTATTCGTATCTTTGCGTCACTTTTCAAAACACAATTTCGTTTACCATGAATAAAAAAGTCCAACTTCAAGATTTAGGAAATAAAGATTACAAAGACACTTGGGATTATCAAGAAGAATTATTCAAAGAAATTGTAGATGTTAAAATTCAAAATAGGAGAGAGGAAACTTCAATTGCTACACCAAATTATTTTTTATATGTAGAGCATCCGCATGTTTACACCTTAGGAAAAAGCGGCGATATGTCTAATTTATTACTTTCCGAAAAACAATTGGAAGCAAAAGGAGCCACTTTTTATAAAATCAATAGAGGAGGTGATATTACGTATCACGGACCAGGGCAAATTGTGGGTTATCCTATTTTAGATTTAGAAAACTTTTTTACAGATATTCACAAATACTTACGATTCTTAGAAGAAGCGATCATTCTAACATTAGCAGAATATGGTTTACATGGAACTCGAAGCGAAGGCGAAACCGGAGTTTGGTTTGATGTAGGAACTCCATTTGCAAGAAAAATTTGTGCTATGGGAGTTCGTGCATCACGTTGGGTAACCATGCATGGATTTGCTTTAAATGTAAATGCCGATTTGGGTTACTTTGATAACATTATTCCTTGTGGGATAAAAGGAAAAGCCGTTACATCTATGCACGCTGAATTAGGGAAAGAAATAAACGAACAAGAAGTAAAAGAAAAAATCCTAAAACATTTTCAAAACTTGTTTGAAGCGGAGATTGTTTAAAATTCCAAAGTCAATTGCTCAGGCAATAATCTAAAACTCATTCGGTGATATTTACAAGGACCATATTTTTTAATAGCTTCTCTGTGGTCTTTTGTTGGATAGCCTTTGTTTTTTTTCCAATTGTACATTGGAAATTCTTCGTGAATTTTATCCATGTATTCATCACGATACGTTTTTGCTAAAACAGATGCAGCTGCAATACTCAAATATTTACTATCTCCTTTAATAATACTTGTAGAAGGAATTGATTTTAAAAGTTCAATTTCATCTGTAGTAAAAATCTTTCCTGTTTTTTGTTTCATGCCTAATTTTCCATTTAATGGACGATTACCATCTACAATTATATATTCTGGAGTTGGATATAGCTGCAAAATGCACTCTTGCATAGCTTTCATAGAAGCGTTTAGAATATTAATTTCGTCAATTTCGTTGGGAAGAATATGGGTTACTGCAAAAGAAGTTGCTGTTTCTTCAATGATAGGTTTAAGTTTTTCTCTATTTTTTTCGGAAAGTTGTTTGGAGTCGTTTAGTGAAATGTTTTCAAATGCTTTGGGTAATAATACGGCGGCTGCAGTTACTGGGCCAGCCAAGCATCCTCTTCCAGCTTCATCAGTTCCGCATTCTAATATTAAATTACTGTAACTTTTACTTAACATCCTTTTTTTTGACAAAAATATAATTTTCTACGCAACCTTTTTGATATATTCTCATCTAAAAGATGTTATTGTTTCGCAAAATGTTTTTTTGAAACTAAAACTTTAACAAAAATAAATTAGTAATATTCCGAAGTATTATTTGTTTATTTAAGAAATAATTAAGAAGTTTGCGGAATAACTAACTCAAATAAATTTAATATGAGATCGAAGTTCAAATGGATTTTTACGCTTTTAGTAGCGTTTACAATGCAGTTTTCGTTCGCGCAAGAGAAAACTGTTACGGGTGTGGTTTCTGACGAACTAGGCCCAATCGCAGGTGCTAACGTTGTTGTTGAAGGAACAACTCGTGGTACTACAACTGATTTTGATGGTAATTATACTATCAAAGCAAAGCAAGGTGAAGTTTTAGTAATTTCTTACACAGGTAAGAAAACAACTAAAATAACTGTAGCTGCTGCAAGCGCATACAATGTGTCATTGAAAGATGATGTTGTAGAAGGTGTAGATGTGGTAGTTGTAGGTTATGGTAAAACTACAAAAGAAGCGTTTACAGGTACAGCAACTGTTGTGGCTAAAGAAAATTTAGAAGCTAAAACAGTTTCGAATATTTCTCAAGCCTTAAGAGGAGAGGTTGCTGGTGTTAATGTAATTACTGGTTCTGGTGCTCCAGGTAGTGATGCTACTATTCGTATTCGTGGTTTTGGTTCTGTTAATGGGAACAGAGATCCATTATACGTAGTAGATGGTGCTCCTTACAGTAGTGATATTAGTGCGATTAACCCTGCAGATATTGAAACTATGACAGTTTTAAAAGATGCTGCTGCAACTTCGATTTACGGATCTAGAGGTGCAAATGGTGTTATCTTAATTACTACAAAACAAGGTAAGTCTGGAAAGTCTTTAATTTCAGTTGATTTTAAAACAAGTATCAACTCGTTAATGTTGCCAGGTTATGATGTTATTGATTCTCCTGAGGAGTATATTGAAACAGCATGGAGCTCTTTGAAAACTAAAGGTATGGTATTGGGTTATTTAGATCCAGTAGCTTATGCAAATTCAAATTTATATGGTGACGGAAATGGTGAGGGTATCAATAGTCAATATAATATTTGGAATGTTGATGGTTCTCAATTGATTGATCCTGCTACAGGAAAAGTTGCTAATGGAGTTGCGAGAAGATATAATCCAACTAAATGGTCGGATGCTGCTTTTGGTACTGGTGTTAGAAGTGAAGCTAATGTTCAGCTAAGTGGAGGTAATGGTTCAACTCGTTATTCAACATCATTTGGTTATTTAGATGATCAAGGGTATGCAATTAAATCTAATTATACTCGTTACACTACAAGAATTAATTTAGAGCACAAACCGAAAGAATGGTTAAAAGTTGGTGGAAACATGGCTTACACAGGTGCTAGATATACTAACTCATCTGGAGATGAAGGTAGTGCAGGTTCTTCGGGAAATATATTTGCTTTGACAAATACAACTCCTGCTATTTATGATGTTTACTTAAGAGATACTGCTGGTAATTTAGTAGCTGATCCAATTTTTGGTGGTAACCAATATGATTATGGTAGTATTTATGGTCGTAGAGCTTGGAATAGTACAAATGGTATTGCTGATGCTATTTACGATTTGTCTCAAACAGACTCAAATACATTATTAGGGAATTTTAATATAGGTATTGATTTTACTAAATCATTATCTTTTGAAACTCGTTATAGTGGTCAATATCAACAATTTGATGGTTCTACAAGAGCTAATCCATATTATGGAGGTTTTGCTGGAGATTATGGTTATTTAGCTAAGGATGTGAGTTCTACTGTAAATCAAAATTTCTTACAATTATTGAGATATAACAAATCGTTCAAAGATCATAATTTTGAAATGTTTGTAGCGCATGAATCAACTGAGAATACTTTCAAAGATTTTAATGCAGCTGCTACACATGCTATTTTAGCTAACACATTAGATTTGTCTCAGTATACTGAGGCTTATGGTAGAGCGACTTCTTATTCTCAAAGATGGACTATAGATAGTTATTTTGGACAATTAAATTATAACTATAACCAAAAATATTTCTTAACAGGTTCTGTAAGAAGAGATGGTTCTTCTCGTTTTATTAACAACAAATGGGGAACTTTTGGTTCTGCTGGTTTGGGATGGATTGTTTCTAAAGAAAACTTTATGTCTAAATTAAGTTTTGTAGATTTCTTGAAATTAAAAGCTAGTTATGGTATAATTGGTGACCAAGGTACAAGTTTACAGTACGGTTGGCAAATTTCAACAATTAACCAAACACCAAATGGAGATTACTCATTCACTGAAAGTTCAACTTTAGCAAATCCTGATTTAACATGGGAAACTTCTAAAATTGCACAGTTTGGTATCGAGTCAACTTTGTTTAATGAGCGTTTAGATGTTAATGTTGATTATTATGTAAAAAACACTGATAATTTATTCTTTACTCAAACATTACCACCTTTCTTAGGTTATGCTAACAGACAAATTAACGAAGGTCAGTTAAGAAATAGTGGAATTGAATTTGATGTAATGGGGCATATTTTTACAGCTAAATCTGCTAATGAGTTAAAACTATCTGTTGGTGTTAATGGAGAGTTTTTATCAAATGAAATTACTGAAATGCCTATTGACCCTGCAACAGGATTGCCAAAAGTAATTGATGGTACTTTGTCAAAAGGACGTTCTTTATTTGATTTCTTCATGCGTGAGTGGGCTGGTGTAGATTCTGCAACAGGAGCTGGTTTATGGAATATGTATTATGATGACCTTAATGGTAATGGTATTTTTGATAATGCTGATGCGCCAATTGGTAATATGGCTATTTATATGAACCAAAATCCAGATGCTACAGTTTTAAAAACTACTACAAATAACTATGCTCAAGCTACTCAAAAATATGTTGATAAGTCTGCTATTCCTACTGTGAGAGGTTCTTTCCGTTTGAATGCAGCTTACAAGAATTTTGATTTAACCGCTCAAGTTGGTTATAGTATTGGTGGTTATGTTTATGACAATGGTTATGCGCAATTAATGGATAATAGTGATTTAATTGGAGCTAACAACTGGCATACTGATATTCATAATGCTTGGAAGCAATATGGAGATGTAACAGATGTACCTAGATTAACATCTGGTGTAAGTTCTGATGTTAATTATAATTCACAATCAACTCGTTTCTTAACAAAAGCTGATTATTTATCATTAAATAATGTTAGATTGGGTTATAATATCCCTGCAAGTTTCTTAGAGAAGTTGCATTTATCTAAATTTAATTTATATGTATCTGGTGATAACTTATTAATGTTTAGTAAGAGAGATGGTTTAAATCCTCAAACTTTAGTTAATACATCTAATTCAGGTATTTATACTCCAATGACTACATTTAGTTTTGGTACTAAAATTGAATTCTAAAAAAAATTGAAATATGAAAAAAAGTTTAATTTATTTATTAGTAGCTGCATCGCTGGTATCAGTTGGATGTAGTGAAGATTTCTTAGATCCGGTAAGAAACACTAATGTGATTACTAGTGAGGATATTGCAAATAATGCTGAGGTTAATCCTGCATTACTTGAGGGAAGTCTTAATGGTATTGGAAGTTTGCTGATTGAGCCAGGAGGAACTGCAGCAGGAAGACATTATGACTTAGGTCAAAAAGGAATTGATATCTGGTTAGATATGTTGTCTGGAGATATGGCTTTATCTGCCAACTCTTACGGATGGTATCAAAACACGGCTAACTTAGTTTCAACGGTTGATTTTTCTCGTGAAGAGAATAATATCATCTGGCGTTACTATTTTAAAGTTATTGCATTATCTAACAATGTTATTAATAATATTGGTGGAAATGATGCTAATCCTGATTCTCCAGAGGTACGCCATTTATTAGGTCAAGCTAAAGCATATCGTGCTTATGCGTATTTTTATTTAGCTCAAATTTTTCAAAGATCTTATGATCCTGCGCAGCCTATTTTGCCTTACACGGATGGAGAAACAATTTCTTTTGCAAAAGTTCCAGCTTCTCAAATTTATGATTTAATTGAGAATGATTTGACTGATGCAATTGTTTTATTAGATGATTTTACTCCATCTTCTAAACAGCAAATTAATAAGCATATTGCTAAAGGTTTATTAGCTTATAGTTATGCTGCACAAGGTGATTATCCTAATGCTAAAATCTTATCTGATGAAATTATTGATTCAGGTGCTTATTCAATGACGACTACTTCTCAATTGGCCTTCCCAGGATCTGGTTCAGGTTTCAATGATGTAAATACTGCGTCTTGGATGTGGGGTTACGATATTACAGTAGATATGGGTCACCAATTGTTGAACTGGTGGGGTCAAGTAGATTATTTTACATATAGTTATCAATGGGCTGGAGATAGAAAAACTATCGATACAAACTTACTTGGTTTAATTCCAGCAAATGATATTAGAAGAACGCAGTTTGGTACTTCAGGTACTTCTAATCGTATGCCAATTAATAAGTTCTATGCTCCAGATAGAGTAGTTGGAGGACAACAAATTATCACGACAGATTATATTTTTATGAGAGTTGATGAGTTTTATTTGTTAAGTGCTGAAGCTGCTGCTAAATCAGGTGATGAAACAAGTGCTAAGAATAGATTAAAAGAACTTTTAGCTACTCGTCTTTCTGGAGGTGCTGCTGATGCTGATGCTTATGTAGATCCATTAACAGGTTCAAATCTTAGACAAGCTATTTATAATCAAACTAGAATTGAATTTTGGGGTGAAGGAAAAAGTTACTTAGCTTTGAAACGTAATCAGGCTACAGTTACAAGAGGTACTAACCATGTATTCCGTGCTAATCAATCTTTCATTTTTGATTCAGACGAAATGTCATTCCAAATTCCACAATCAGAGTTAGATAATAATGCCGAAATTACAGGTCAAAATTAATTCTTAAAATATGAAAATTATGATGTTAAAAAAATCATTAGCTTTCTTTTCAGCTTTAACATTGGCTTTTGCAATGGTAAGTTGTGAAGAAGATAATTCAGGTGATAATTCGGCAGCAAATTATGTTGGATTAGAGAGCTATCAGACTGTTGAATTGACTGATGGAGAAACTGTTGTTGTTGAAGGTAAGATTTTAGCTTCGGATGTGTCTGGTGAAGATAGAACTTTTAATTTAGTTGTAGATCCTACAACGACACATGGTGCTGCTAATTATTCTGTGCCTACTTCTGTTACTATTCCAGCTGGTTCTAAAGAAGGAATTTATGAAGTTACTATTGTAGGTAATAGTTTAGTAGATGGTAATAAAATTGTTGTAGGTTTAGAGCCTGCAGCTGATTTAAACCAAACTACATTTTACGGTACTTATTCTAATGGAGTGTTAACTGGTGCAGGTACTGCTAAGTCTACTTTTAATCTTTACAGACCTTGTGCTTCTGTTCGTGCTAGATTATCAATTACTTTTGATAACTACCCAGAAGAAACAGCTTGGGAACTATATGATTCTTCTCTTAATCTAATTGATTCAGGTGGTTTCAATGCTGATGGTTCTGCAATTACTGGTTACGCTGCTCTAGGTTTTGCTGATAGAAGTACTTTCTCTGTAGTAAAATGTTTAGCTCCTGGTGATTATACTTTCGTTATCTATGATGATTATGGAGATGGTATGTTTACAAGTGCTACCGTAATTGGAAGATATTCAATGAATAACTTGAATAATGGTGCTGCTTTGTTTAGTGCTAGTGGTGATAGCTTTGGAGCTAATGCCGTTCATGAATTTACAATTCAATAGTTTTTTATACTTTTATAAAAGCCGAAACTTTTACAGTTTCGGCTTTTTTTGTTTCTATTTTTAATTTTTTTTTGAGTTTTTTTGTATTATCTAAATATTCATAAAATTCTCCTTACATTTGTGCCAATCAACAAATGCAATGAGATTTTTATTTTTCCTTTTTTTGTTTTTTTTATCGGTTACTTCTAATGCTCAAATTAGAAATGTTAATGGCGGTCTTGGAGGGTTACCTAAGAATAATACCGATCCAAATGATACCATATTGAAGTTCGATAAAAACAGAAATAAAGATTTTGTAGAAAAAGCCCCAATAGATCTATACAAAATCTACACGCTACATAAAGACACCACTTTTGTAGATACTTCGCTTACTATTCAAAGTGAATACAAATACAATTTATTACGAAAAGATATTTTCGGATTGATGCCTTTCGCAAATGAAGGACATACTTATAATTCCTTAGATTTTGGATTGTACACTAAAAGTGCTGCTCCAAATTTCGGTTTTAAAGCCAAACATTTTAATTATTTAGAGGTTAATGACATAAAGTATTATTCGGTACCAACTCCTTTAACCGATTTGTATTTTAAGACGGTTATGGAACAAGGGCAAGCTTTAGATGCCTTTTTAACGGTTAATACAAAGCCAAATCTTAATTTCTCTATCGCTTATCGCGGACTTCGTTCTTTAGGAAAATACGTTAATAATTTAACAAGTTCAGGTAATTTTAGATTTACTACTAGTTATTTTACTACTGATAAACGTTATATTCTAAATGCTCACTTTACGGGTCAAGACATATCGAATCAAGAAAATGGAGGAATTGTTAATGCCGAAGAATTCGAAATTAGTGATGATCCATTTAACGAAAGAGAAAGAGTAGAAGTTTATTTTACCAATGCAACATCACTCTTAAAGGGAAATCGTTTTTTTATTGATCATTCTTTTAAGTTGAATAAAAAAAATCCTAATAGTTTAGTCTTTACACATCAATTCAATCAAGAGTATAAGTTTTTCCAATTCACTCAGCCTACAATTAGCGAAAGATTTGGTGATACTTATACCAATACTGTCAATACTAAAACACGATACAATCATTTGTATAATAAATTTGGAGTAGCTTATAAAACTAAATCTTATGGTGATTTGGAATTTTTTATAGACGATAACAATTACAACTATTACTATAATAGCGTTGTTTATGATGCTCTTGGAGATATAACGGTACCAAATGCTGTTTCAGATAGAATTAATATGGTGGGTGGTAACTATTCCTATCTTATTAACAATGTTAATGTAAGATTACATGCTTCACAATCAATTTCAGATCAATCGATTTCAAATATAGAAGCTACTGCACACTATAAAGTGAATGAAGATTATAATTTTCAATTAAAATACCAAAAATTAAATAGTTTACCTAATTTGAATTTCACGTTGTACCAAAGTGGTTATGTGGATTACAATTGGTTTAATAATTTTAAAAACGAAAAGCTGAATCAATTTGAATTTTCAGCTCAAACTAAATGGTTAAACGTTTCTGCAACATACAAAGTTATTAATGATCACTTGTTTTTTGATAATCAAACAAATGACATAACAGAGTTAATGGTAAAGCCAGTACAATACGATAAAACCATTAATTATCTTTCAGTAAAAGCAAATAAAGAAATCAAGTTTTGGAAATTGGCTTTAGATAATACTATTTTGTATCAATCCGTTGATCAATCAGACGATGCTGTTAACGTGCCCCAAATTGTAACCCGAAATACCTTGTACTTTTCAGATTACGTTTTTAAAAAGGCAATGTTTTTACAAACTGGAGTTACCTTTCAATATTTTTCTAAGTATTACGCTAACGACTATAATCCTTTGCTTGGTGAATTTTATGTGCAAAATGAAACTAAAATAGGTGGTTTTCCTATGTTTGATTTCTTCGTAAATGCAAGAGTAAAACAAACCCGAATCTTCTTAAAAGCGGAACATTTCAACTCTGCTTGGACGGGTTATGATTTTTATTCAGCGCCAAATTATCCGTATCGTGATTTTATGGTTCGCTTTGGTTTAGTTTGGAATTTCTTTAAATAGAAACGATTGGCTTGGGCATTTTTGCAAACCGTGTTCCTGCTGTTCGCTACAATCTGTCATTGCGAGCTTGCGAAGCAATCTCACAATAACAGGATTCTCACTTCCATCAGGGTTAGATAGCCAATCATTTTCATTTTTGTATTCGTAATATTCATACTATCTTTGCAAAAAATAACATCAGACATTCATAAGTAATGAAATACGCAAAAAATATATTAGAAACTATTGGTAACACACCTTTAGTACAATTAAACAAAGTGACTGCCGAGGTTAACGCCTTGGTTTTAGCTAAAGTAGAAACCTTCAATCCTGGAAATTCTGTTAAAGATAGAATGGCTGTAAAAATGATTGAAGATGCTGAAGCAGACGGACGTTTAAAACCAGGAGGAACCATCATTGAAGGAACTTCAGGAAACACCGGAATGGGATTAGCTTTAGCTGCTATCGTAAAAGGATACAAATGTATTTTTGTAATTTCAGATAAGCAGTCTAAAGAAAAATCAGATATTCTTCGTGCTGTTGGTGCAAAGGTAATTGTGTGTCCAACCGATGTAGAACCTACAGATCCTCGTTCGTATTATTCAGTTTCTAAAAAGTTAGGTGAAGAAATTCCAAATTCTTGGTACGTAAATCAATACGATAATCCAAGCAACGCTATCGCACATTACGAACAAACAGGTCCAGAAATTTGGGAACAAACCGAAGGGAAGATTACACACTTTGTAGTTGGAGTTGGAACAGGTGGAACGATTTCAGGTGTAGCAAAATATTTAAAAGAGAAAAATCCAAACATTAAAATTTGGGGAATTGATACGTACGGTTCGGTTTTCAAGAAATACCACGAAACTGGAATTTTTGATGAGAACGAAATCTATTCATACATCACTGAAGGAATCGGTGAAGACATTTTACCTAAGAACGTTGACTTTTCATTAATCGACGGATTTACTAAAGTTACCGATAAAGATGCAGCCGTTTATACAAGAAAAATAGCTTTAGAAGAAGGAATTTTTGTTGGAAACTCTGCTGGGGCCGCTGTAAAGGGTTTATTGCAGTTAAAAGAACACTTTGGTCCAGAAGATGTAGTTGTGGTCTTATTTCACGATTCTGGAAGTCGTTATGTTGGAAAAATGTTTAACGATGATTGGATGCGAGAAAGGGGTTTCTTAGAAGAAGAAATTACTAAAGCAGAAGATTTAATCAAAGAACACATTGATAAACCATTGGTAATTGTTCGTACTGAAGAATTAGTTTCACACGCTATCGAAAGAATGAGAAAATATAAAATCTCTCAAATTCCAGTAGTTGATGTAAATGGATTTGTAGGTTCAGTTGATGAATCGGATTTGTTCCAAAGTTTCATTTCAGATAAAAACACTGCAGAAAGACCAATTCGTGAAGTAATGGGGAAACCGTTCCCAATTGTAAAAATTGGAACACCTGTAGAAGATGTTTCTAAACTAATCACTAAAGATAACCAAGCGGTTTTAGTCGATTTAGGAAATGGAAAACATCACATTATTACTAAATATGATATTATTGGTTCAATAAAATAATAAAAAAAGGACGTTCAATTGAACGTCCTTTTTTTATTCTCCTTGTAAAACGCCTGAAACATTCCAAGCGCTAAAGCTTCCACCTTCGTTTGGACCTTGTGGAATTTTTACTTGTATCGTATGTGTTCCAGCGTTCAAATTTCCTAATTCAATATAAATGGGATTCGTTGCTGTTCCTGGACACCAATTCGAACGACTCAAATCGGATGAAGATAATCCATCGTTAAAATTTCCTGATGCTGGATTAAATAAACGATATCCACCACAATCTTGTCGCCATGGAATAAAAGAAAACACTTCTTTTCCGTTTAAGACAATCGTGTTTCTTTTTGGAACAAATTCGTCGCCGTTTTCCCAACCTCCATGACCAGTGGTAATGTAGCGTAATTTAGCGTTTTTGATTTTTTTGTCTAAAGTAAAAGTAACTTCCAATCCTTTTTCATGATTGAACATTGTAGCATATTCTTGTCCCGCCATTTCCATTACGTTTGTTGTGTTAAATAATGGAATAGAAACATTGGTTTTATCCAATGAACTTTCGCTTGGATTAATGGTGATATTCATCGAAATTTTATGTCCGCCTTTATCGTAATTACCAATAAAAGTTCCTACATAAACGGTTTTCCCTGATATATTTGATTTCAAATCAGTAATATCCATTCTGTACGGAACAATTTCGTGCCACGTTTTGTCTTTCAATTGAATGTAGTTGTATTGCTTAATTCCGAAAGGCGTAAAAAATCGCATCAATTCAATTATCGGAGAAAATTCTTTAGTTGTCACAACGCCTTGATATTGTTTTCCATTTCCGTTTTCATAAATGGGTAAAGTTTTAGCCCCATTTTGCAAACCATCAAAAAACGATTGCTTTTTATCTTGCGGTATCACAAAAACCGAACCTGTTCTGTCATAAGCATCGCCGTTAGATTGTTCTGCTAAATCTAAAAATACTAAATCTCCTTTTTTAATTTCTGGAAAAGTAATTTTCTTTAAAATAATAGTTCCGTTTGCAAATCGTAAAATACTGTCATTTGATTTTGATGCGTCTGAAAAATTAATGATTTCATTTTCAAACACTTTAATCGTAGTAAAGCGACTTTTCCAAACCAAATCTTTATAAGTTAATCCATCTAAAACAGGACTATTTGTAGTGCTGTTTTGTAAAATCATATTCGGACTAACCGATTTCATTTTCTCTATTTTAGTAGCCGAAATCACAAAATTTCCATTGCGAACCATTTCCAAAACCAAACCAATATTTTGTCCTAAAGTTGTTGGAGCTCCTTTAACTTGTAATTCGTTGGTGTACCAAAGTTCGATAGTGTTTGAATTGATTATCGTTTTCGCTTTTTGACATTTGTAGCCCAAAATAGTTTTGGTATCCGATAAAAATTCGAAGTTTTGTTTCGCTAAAGAAATACTGTCAATCGTTGTAACCGATTTGTCTTTTTTGAGTTGGGTAACTTGAACAATTTTATTCTCAGAACGATTGATTAACGTTTGTTCAAATGGAAATTCCGCTTTTCCAGAATTCATTTTATCTGAAGTAACTAAAGTTTCTATCGGATTTGTGAAAACAAAAATCGCATCTTGATTTTCAATAAGCTTTCCGTTTGAACTTCTAGTGTAGGTAATTTTTAATCCTTTTGGTGGTTTTACGCCAGTTTGAGATTGCGCAAACGTAAAAAGACTTAATAATGTGATGGTTATAAATTTTTTCATAAAAGTTGGGTTGTTCCGCAAATATAATTTTTTTATCTTTGTTTTTCAATTATATACGCCATACAGAATGAAAGAAGATTTTTTGCACCACGTGTGGCAATTCAAGAAATTTGATATTGCCAATTTAAAAACTACAAAAGGAGAGTCGATTCAGATTCTCAATTCAGGTCAATATCTGCAACTTGCTGGACCTGATTTTTTCAATGCACAACTTATTATCGGAAATCAAAAATGGGCTGGAAATGTAGAAATTCATCTCAAGTCATCAGATTGGTATGTGCATAATCACGAAAAAGATTCCAATTACGACTCGGTAATTTTACATGTCGTTTGGGAAAATGATGTGCCGATTTTTAGAAAAGATAATTGCGAAATCCCAACTTTGGAACTCAAAGAACATATTTTGTTATCTGATTTACATAAATACCAATCATTATTAAGTCAGAAATCTTGGATTTATTGTGAAAATGAAATTGGCAATGTCGATGATTTTATTTTCAAAAATTGGCAAGAACGCTTGTTTTTTGAGCGTTTAGAAAGAAAATCCCAATTGATTTTTGAATTAGTAAAGGAACTAAATCACGATTGGGAAGCGGTTTTGTTTTGTCTTTTAGCTAAAAATTTTGGTTTGAATACGAATGGCGAAATGTTTTATAAAGTTGCCAAATCTATTCCTTTTTCGGTTATTCGAAAAGAATCTTTTTCATTGGAATCACTAGAATCTTTATTGTTAGGTCAAGCGAATTTACTTTCTCATGATTTTCAAGATAGTTATGCTAGAGAATTACAAAAATCCTATTATTACTTAGTTCAGAAGCATCAATTGTGTGAAAAAGTGATTGGTTCAGTAGAATTTTTTAAACATCGTCCCGATAATTTTCCTACTCTTCGATTGGTGCAATTGGCTAGTTTGTACTGCGAAAAGCAAAATTTATTTTCTAAAATTATAAATTGTAATTTGATGTCTGAATTATATCAGATTTTTAATGTTTCTGTAAGCGATTATTGGGAAACCCATTATAATTTTGATAGAGAAAGTTCTAAAAAGAAGAAAAAACTTTCAAAATCTTTTATTGATTTATTGGTAATTAATACAATCATTCCGCTTCGTTTTGCTTATGCATTGAGTCAAAAAAAGGAAATCATACAGGAATTAATTGATTTGGCAGTTTCAATTCCGACAGAGAAAAATGTTATTATTGAAAAGTTTAATACTTTCGGAATTGCATCTAAAAACGCGTATGAATCACAATCATTACTACAGCTAAAAAAGAATTATTGCGATTTAAAAAAGTGTTTGGATTGTGCTGTTGGCCACTCAATACTTAAAAAATAATCGTATTTTTGAAAAAAATACTTAAAAAATGGTTCAGAACCTGTTACATTTTTTTGAAAAGCACGGATTTTTCGTAGCCACTCGTTTAGCCGACCGTTTGGGGATGCGAGCAACTAATGTACGTTTGTTTTTTATTTACATATCTTTCATAACTGTAGGCTTAGGTTTTGGGCTGTATCTCACTTTGGCATTCCTTTTAAAGTTAAAAGATATGATAAAAACTAAAAGAAGTTCTGTTTTTGACTTGTGAAATTTCATTAAATGTAACTTTTATTTGATTTTTAGATAGTTTTCTTATCTTTGAAAAATTAACAACCAATAAAATTATATGACTGCAAAAGTAGAATCGTGGGGATCACGAGTTGGACTTATTTTAGCCATGGCAGGAAACGCCGTTGGACTAGGTAACTTTTTAAGGTTTCCTGTTCAGGCAGTTCAAAATGGAGGTGGAGCTTTTATTGTTCCTTATTTAGTGTGTTTTTTATTAATGGGAATTCCGTTGCTATTCGTAGAATGGAGTATGGGAAGATTCGGTGGAAAATACGGTCATCACAGTACGCCATTTATCTTAGATAGTATGGATAAAAGAAAATTTTGGAAATACATTGGTGTTTTCGGGATTTTTACAAACTTAGCGGTTGCTGCTTACTATTGTTATTTAGAATCATGGACTTTAAGCTGGGTTTGGCATAGTATTTCAAGAACTTTTGCTGGACAATCTCAGGATGAAGTAGCTGGGTTTTTTAATAGCTATGTAGGTTTAGAAATGCCATTTGAAACAATTTTCTTTTGGTTAGTGTGTTTGCTTTTAAATACTTGGATTTTATCTAAAGGGTTAAGTGGTGGTGTTGAGAAAGTTGCTAAAATAGGAATGCCATTATTAATTGTTTTTGGTGTTTTCTTAGCAATTATGGCTTTTAATGTTGAGGCTGGAGTTGCTGGAGCAATTAATGATGCTTCTGTTGGACTGAATTTCTTATGGACACCTGATTTTTCTACGATATGGTCTCCAAAAGTTTGGTTGGCGGCAGCTGGACAAATTTTCTTTACACTTTCTGTAGGTATGGGTTCTATTCAATGTTATGCTTCTTATGTGAAGAAAAATGATGATATTGCTCTGAATGCTATGAGTGCTGGATGGATGAATGAGTTTGTTGAAGTGGTTTTAGGAGCTGCAATTATTATCCCAATTTCTGTAGGTTATTTAGGAGTTGATAAAGTTTTAGAAATGACCCAAACAGGAGGTTTAGGTTTAGGATTTAAAACATTACCATTCTTATTTGAACAATGGGGAACAGTTTTAGCCATATTATGTGGAGTATGTTGGTTTGGTTTGTTGTTTTTCGCTGGAGTTACGTCTTCTTTAGCAATGGGAACTCCAGTTATGGGATTCCTAAAAGATGAATTTGGTTGGAAACACAAAAATGCAGCTTGGGCATTTGGAGGATTGGTATTTATTTTAGGGCTTCCAACAGTTTTATTTTTCAATTACGGAGTTTTTGACGAATACGATTACTGGGCAGGAACTTTCTCACTAGTAGTTTTTGCTTTCTTTGAAATCATACTTTTCGCATGGATTTTTGGAATGGATAAAGGATGGAAAGAAATTACAACAGGTGCTGATATTAAAGTTCCTAGTGTATATAAATTCATTATTAAATATGTTACGCCTTTGTTCTTGGGTGTTGTCTTTTTCTCAAGTTTACCTGGAGTATGGGATAAAATCATCAATAAGGATATTTATCAAAAAATTGCAACAACAACAGATCCTAAAGAATTAGAAGTATTAAACGAAACTATTTTGTTTGTAAATGCTTCAAGATTATTATTGCTTTTAGTATTCTTAGGTATTTCGTATCTAGTATTTGTAGCTTATAAAAAACGTAAAAAAGAAGGGAGAATATAATCATGAAAACAGAAGCTTTAATTACAATGCTTACAGCAGTTGGAACGGTAACAGCTGTTACAGGATATTTTTTCTACTTGGTTTTAAGTACGCCTCCTAAGCAAGAACCAGATTCTTTTGAGGAGAACGATGACGAATTAGTTAGAAAAAACGATTAATATTTACATAAATGAATAAGATTAAATCCTACTTCCTGTTTTCAAGAGAACACAGAAGTGGGATTTTTTTGTTGTTTGCCGTTATTATCATAGTTCAATTAGCTTATATCTTTTTTGGAGATTTCTTTGTTTCAAAAAAGAATACTCCTGAAGATAAAGCTTGGTTATTAATTCAAAATGAAATTGATAGTTTAAAAAATATTCAATCAACAAAAAAAGATACTATTTATCCGTTTAATCCTAATTATATTACCGATTACAAAGGATATAAGCTAGGAATGACAATTCAAGAAATTGATCGTTTACATGTGTATCGAAAACAAGGGAAGTTTGTAAATTCTGTTAAAGAGTTTCAACAAGTAACCCAAGTTTCAAATGCTTTTTTATCTAAGATTAGTCCTTACTTTAAATTTCCTGATTGGGTTCTAAATAAAGGGACATCTAATTCGGAAAAATTTCATAAGTTTTTATCAAAAGAAAAAGAAAAAATCATCCAAAAAGATATAAACACAGCAACACGAGAAGATTTAATTGCAGTTTATGGAATTGGCGAAAAGTTAGCGGACAAAATTTTGCAAGAAAAAGAAAAGCTAGGCGGTTTTGTTAGCATGGAACAATTTCAGTTCATGTGGGGAATTAGCCCAGAAGCAATTTCAGATTTAGAAAAAAGATTTTCCGTAAAGAGTCAAAACGGAATCAAGAAAATTGCGATAAATGATTTGTCTCAAAAAGAATTAGCAAAATTTCCGTATTTCAATTATGCTTTGGCTAAGGAAATTGTGATTTACAGAACGATGAATAGCGGAATTAAAAATATTGACGATTTAACAAAAATTAAGGGAATGCCTAACGAAAAAATAAAAATAATCGCCTTATATTTGGAATTCTAAAAAAATACCCTAAAAAACACACCAAAAAACAATAATACCTTATTATGAATTCATTATATTTTACAGAAGAACACGAATTATTCAGACAAAGTTTTAGAGATTTTTTACACAAAGAAGTGGTTCCTCACATTGAAAAATGGGAAAAAACAGGAACAATTGAACGCTTCATTTGGAAAAAGTTTGGAGATATGGGTTTCTTCGGATTGAATTATCCTGAAGCGTATGGTGGAATGAATTTGGATTTATTTTATACAGTTGTGTTTCTAGAAGAACTTCAAAAAGTTAAATCTTCTGGTTTTGCTGCTGCTATGTGGGCGCATGCTTATTTGGCAATGACGCACTTAAATGCAGAAGGTGATGAAAGAATCAAACAAGAGTATTTAGCACCAAGTATTGCTGGAGAAAAAATAGGAGCATTGTGTGTTACAGAACCTTTTGGAGGAAGCGATGTGGCAGGAATGAGAACGACTGCTGTAAGAAAAGGAGATAAATTTGTTATCAATGGTTCTAAAACCTTTATTACAAATGGTGTATATGCAGATTACTATGTGGTGGCTGCAAAGACAAATCCAGAACTTGGAAATAAAGGAATAAGTATATTTTTAGTGGATACAGCTACAAAAGGTATATCGGCTACAAAATTAGATAAATTAGGTTGGAGAGCTTCAGATACGGCTGAAATTGCATTTGATAACGTTGAGATTCCATTAGAAAACTTAATGGGCGAAGAAGGAAAAGGTTTTCCATACATCATGCAACATTTTGCTTTTGAACGTTTAATTATGGCAATCAATGCACATGCTAGAGCAGAATACGCACTTGAGTATACTATAGAATATATGTCGCAAAGAGAAGCTTTTGGAAGTACAATTAATAAATTCCAAGCCTTGAGACATACCATGGTAGAACATGCAACAGAAGTAGAACATTGTAAATTGTTTAATTATGCTGCTGTAGCTCGTTTAGATAAAGGAGAATATGTAGTTAAAGAAGCTACCATGGCAAAATTAAAATCAACAAAAGTGGCAGATTTAGCAATTTACGATTGCCTACAAATGCTAGGTGGTTATGGTTATATGGAAGAATATCCTTTGGCACGTTTGTTAAGAGATAGTCGTTTAGGTCCAATTGGTGGAGGAACTTCTGAAATTTTGAAAGAGATTTTATCAAAAATGATAATTGATAATCAGAATTATAAACCAGCAGTTAAATAATTTTGATTTATAATTTTTAATTCAGAATTATTTTCTACATTTGCACCCTTAACGAGAGGAGGTGTCTATATTATGTTAATTATACCAATTAAAGACGGAGAAAATATCGATAGAGCATTAAAGCGCTATAAAAGAAAATTTGATAAAACAGGAACTGTTCGTCAGTTACGTGCACGTCAAGCTTTCATTAAACCATCTGTTGTAAACAGAGCTAAGATCCAAAAAGCATCTTACATTCAAGGATTAAGAGACTCATTAGAGAGTTAATTTTTTGAATAAACTATACTAACCGCTAATTAATAAAGTGTAACTTTGTTGTTAGCGGTTTTTTTATGTCTACAAATCTACAAGCATATCAGGATTATTTGGTTAAAGAGAAAAACTATTCTCCTTTAACGGTTCGCGCCTATTTAGATGATATCAAATCTTTTCAAGAATATCTTCTAGGTCAATCTGTAAATCTCGAAGAAGTTATTTACCCACATGTTAGAAATTGGATTGTAACTTTGGTAGAACAAAACATTTCAACTACTTCTGTCAATCGTAAAATATCGGCTTTAAAATCGTATTACAAGTTTTTGTTGAAGGTGAAGCAGATTTCGATTAATCCATTATTGAAGCATAAATCATTAAAAACAGCAAAGAAAGTTCAAATTCCTTTTTCCGAAAAAGAGTTACAAGATGTTTTTTCTGAAAATGAATACGCAAATGACTTTGAAGGTATTCGAAATCAATTTGTAATAGAACTTTTTTATACAACAGGAATTCGTAGAGCTGAGTTGATTAACTTAAAAATGAATAGTGTAAACGAAATTCAAAAAACAATAAAAGTTATAGGTAAACGAAATAAAGAGCGAATTATTCCAATGTTAGATTGTACAGTAAATTTGTATAAAATATACAAGGAGCAACGAAATCATTTAGAGGTAATTAAAGAGAAAGAGATGTTAATTTTATCTAAAACTGGAAACAAAGTAAGCGAATCGTTTGTTTATCGTTTAATAAATGATTACTTTAGTACAGTCTCGAAAAAAGAAAAGAAGAGTCCCCACGTTCTTAGGCATTCCTTTGCAACACATTTGTTGAATAATGGAGCCGATTTAAATTCCGTAAAAGAGTTATTAGGTCATGCTAGTTTATCGTCTACTCAGATATATACGCACAGCAGTTTGGCTGAATTAAAAAAAGTGTATCAAGAAGCGCATCCTAGAAATAAGAAATAACTCGATTGTATAACCATTTTAATTAACAGAATTATGAAAGTTAATGTGCAAGCAGTAAATTTTAATGTAGACAGAAAATTGGTAGATTTCATTCAAGAGCGAATGGATAAATTGGAAAAATATTATGATAAAATAGTTTCGGCTGAAGTTTTTTTGAGGCTTGAAAATACGAGTGATAAAGAAAATAAAACAGTAGAGATAAAAATTAATGTTCCTGGAGACGATTTTGTGGTTAAAAAAACAGCAAAAAGTTTTGAAGAAGGAGTAGATTTGTCGGTTGATTCTTTAGAGCGAGTAATCTTAAAAAGGAAAGAAAAATTAAGAGCGCATTCATAAAAAGAAAAAAAACATAAAAAATGTTTTGATTCAAAAATAAATTATATACATTTGCAGTCCGTTAGAAATAGCGGACTTTTTATATTCAATACGCCGATGTAGCTCAGCTGGCTAGAGCAGCTGATTTGTAATCAGCAGGTCGTGGGTTCGAGTCCCTCTATCGGCTCAAAGTTTTAAGTAGCTGAATGTAAAAGGTTTGGGGAGATACTCAAGCGGCCAACGAGGGCGGACTGTAAATCCGCTGACTACGTCTTCGCAGGTTCGAATCCTGCTCTCCCCACGAGATTTTGAATTTAGAGAGAAGGATTTGGTTTTTCTGAATTCTGATGGCTAACTTCTGAATACACAAAAGCCGGTGTAGCTCAGGGGTAGAGTGCTTCCTTGGTAAGGAAGAGGTCACGGGTTCAATTCCCGTCATTGGCTCTTAAAAAAGTTTATTTTTTGAACACTAATATATAACTAAGATTAAATTATTAAATCATGGCAAAAGAAACCTTTGATCGTTCGAAGCCCCATTTAAATATTGGAACTATCGGACACGTTGACCACGGTAAAACTACGTTAACAGCTGCAATTACTAAAGTATTAGCTGATGCTGGTTTATCAGAAGCAAAATCATTTGATCAAATTGATAATGCTCCAGAAGAAAAAGAAAGAGGTATTACTATTAATACATCTCACGTAGAATATTCTACAGCTAACCGTCACTACGCTCACGTTGACTGTCCAGGTCACGCGGATTACGTTAAGAACATGGTTACAGGTGCTGCTCAAATGGACGGTGCTATCTTAGTAGTTGCTGCTACAGATGGTCCTATGCCACAAACAAGAGAGCACATCCTTTTAGGTCGTCAAGTAGGTGTGCCTAGAATGGTTGTATTCATGAACAAAGTGGATATGGTTGATGATGCTGAATTATTAGAATTAGTAGAAATGGAAATTAGAGATTTATTATCTTTCTATCAATATGATGGTGATAATGGTCCAGTTATCCAAGGTTCTGCTTTAGGTGGATTGAATGGTGATCCAAAATGGGTTGCTACTATCATGGAATTAATGGAAGCTGTTGACAACTGGATTGAATTACCAGTTCGTGACGTTGAAAAACCTTTCTTAATGCCAGTTGAAGACGTATTTACAATTACTGGTCGTGGAACTGTAGCTACAGGTCGTATCGAAACAGGAGTTGCTAATACAGGTGATGCTGTTGAAATCATTGGTATGGGAGCTGATAAATTAACTTCTACTATTACAGGAGTTGAGATGTTCCGTAAAATCCTTGATAGAGGTGAAGCTGGAGATAACGTAGGTTTATTATTAAGAGGTATCGCTAAAGAAGATATCAAAAGAGGAATGGTAATTGTTAAGCCAGGATCTGTTAAACCACACGCTCATTTCAAAGCTGAGGTGTATATCTTGAAAAAAGAAGAAGGTGGACGTCACACTCCATTCCACAATAACTACCGTCCACAGTTCTATGTACGTACAACTGACGTAACGGGTACTATTTCTTTACCAGCTGGTGTAGAGATGGTTATGCCTGGTGATAACTTAACAATTGATGTTACTTTGTTAAGCCCTATCGCTTTATCAGTAGGTTTACGTTTCGCTATCCGTGAGGGTGGTAGAACAGTAGGTGCTGGTCAGGTTACTGAAATTTTAGACTAATTATAAGTCGATAATAATTAAAACCAGCAGTTCGCTGCTGGTTTTTTTAACAAACGGGCGTAGTACAAGGGCTAGTATAGTGGTCTCCAAAACCATTGATGGGGGTTCGAATCCCTCCGCCCGTGCAAATAAAGATTAAAATGACAAAAGTAGTTAATTACATATCTGAAGCATTTCATGAATTGAAAACGAATGTTACTTGGCCAGTTTGGGCAGATGTACAACGTTTAACAATTATTGTAGCTGTATTTTCAATTGTTTTCGCTCTATTAACTTGGGGTGTTGATGAATTATTTGTAAAAGCACTTGAAGGTTTTTTTAACATTTTAAAATAGTACTTACAGTATGGCTGATAATAATGTTAATAAGTGGTATGTAGTAAGAGCTGTAAGTGGTCAGGAAAACAAAGTTAAAGCTTACATTGAAACAGAAACAGCTAGATTAGGTATGGCTGATTATATTTCTCAGGTTCTTGTTCCTACTGAAAAAGTAGTTCAAGTTAAAGATGGGAAAAAAATAGCTAAGGATAAAGTTTACTTTCCTGGTTATATTATGATCGAAGCTAACTTAACTGGTGAAATTCCTCATATCATCAAATCGATTCCAGGAGTTATCGGTTTTTTAGGTGAAACTAAAGGTGGTGATGCAGTGCCATTAAGACAATCTGAAGTAAACAGAATGTTAGGTAAAGTAGATGAATTGTCTGTTACAGTGGATAATGTTGCAATACCTTATACTATTGGAGAAACAGTTAAGGTGGTAGATGGTCCTTTCAATGGTTTCAATGGAACTATCGAAAAAGTAAATGAAGAAAAGCGTAAACTTGAAGTAATGGTGAAAATTTTCGGAAGAAAAACACCTTTAGAGTTAAGTTTCATGCAAGTTGAAAAAGTATAATTTTCGTTACATATATAAATCACATCAATCGCTTCCAATTGATAGATGTGCTAAATTTTTTTAAAAATGGCAAAAGAAGTTAGTAAAGTAGTTAAACTACAAGTTAAGGGAGGTGCAGCGAATCCATCGCCACCGGTTGGACCTGCTTTGGGGGCTGCTGGGGTTAACATCATGGAGTTCTGTAAGCAGTTCAATGCTAGAACACAAGATAAACCTGGCAAAGTTTTACCAGTACAAATTACTGTGTATAAAGACAAGTCTTTTGACTTTGTTGTTAAAACGCCACCTGCTGCAATTCAGTTATTAGAAGCAGCAAAATTAAAGTCTGGTTCAGGGCAACCTAACCGTAAAAAAGTAGCTAACGTTACTTGGGATCAAATTAGAACTATTGCTGAAGACAAAATGGCAGACTTAAACGCTTTCGAAATCGAAAAAGCGATGAGTATGATTGCTGGAACAGCTAGATCTATGGGTATAACAGTAACAGGGAATGCTCCTTTTTAATCTCTAAAAAGAATTAGACAATGGCAAAATTGACAAAAAAGCAAAAAGAGGCTGCAGCAAAAATTGAAAAGAACAAACTTTATAGTTTAAAAGATGCTTCTGCATTAATTAAACAAGTTGCTTCTGCAAAATTTGATGAGTCTGTTGATATCGCAGTGAAATTAGGGGTAGATCCTAGAAAAGCGAATCAAATGGTAAGAGGGGTTGTAACATTACCTCACGGAACTGGTAAAGATGTAAGAGTTTTAGCTCTTGTTACTCCAGATAAAGAAGCGGAAGCTAAAGCTGCTGGTGCAGACCACGTAGGTTTAGATGACTACCTTCAAAAAATCAAAGATGGTTGGACTGATATTGATGTAATCATTACTATGCCAGCTGTTATGGGTAAATTAGGTCCATTAGGACGTGTTTTAGGTCCAAGAGGTTTAATGCCTAACCCTAAAACAGGAACTGTAACTATGGATGTTGCTAAAGCTGTTGCAGAAGTAAAAGCTGGTAAAATCGATTTCAAAGTTGATAAAACTGGTATCGTTCATGCAGGAATAGGTAGAGTATCTTTTGATGCTGATAAAATCTATGACAACGCACACGAAATCGTTCAAACATTAATCAAATTAAAACCAACTGCAGCTAAAGGTACATATATTAAGTCTATTCACTTATCTTGTACAATGAGTCCTGCTATTGCTTTAGATCCTAAAGCAGTATAATTGGTAGTTAAAAATTTTTAGTATGACTAGAGAAGAAAAATCAATCGCGATTAAAGATTTAACTGCACAGTTAGCGGATGTTAATGTTATCTATTTAGCAGACATTTCAGGACTAGATGCAGATACTACTTCAAATTTAAGAAGAGCTTGTTTCAAAGCAGGTATTAAATTAGAAGTTGTGAAGAATACATTACTTGAAAAAGCAATGGAAGCTTCTGATAGTGACTTTGGTGATTTATCTACAGTTCTTAAAGGAAATACTTCTATGTTTATTGCGGATACAGCTAATGGTCCAGCAAAAATCATTAAAGAATTCCGTAAGAAAGGTGAAAAACCACTTTTTAAAGGAGCTTACATTAACCAAGAAATTTACATCGGTGACAACTTATTAGACAGCTTAGTAGCTATTAAATCTAAAGAAGAAGTTATTGGAGAAATCATTGGATTATTACAATCTCCTGCTCAAAGAGTTATTGCAGCTCTTAAAAATCAACCTAACAAGGAAGAAGGAGCAGAATAATAAGTACGCACAAATAAATTATATTTTTTACAAAACATTTTAAACGATAGAAAAAATGGCAGATTTGAAACAATTCGCAGAACAATTAGTTAACTTAACAGTTAAAGAAGTTAACGAATTAGCAACAATATTAAAAGATGAGTATGGTATCGAGCCTGCTGCTGCAGCTGTTGTAGTTGCTGCTGGTGGTGGAGATGCTGGAGCTGCTGCTGAGCAAACTGAATTTACAGTAGTATTAAAAGAGGCTGGAGCTTCTAAATTAGGAGTTGTTAAAGCGGTTAAAGAATTAACTGGTTTAGGTCTTAAAGAAGCAAAAGATTTAGTTGATGCTGCACCAACAAATGTAAAAGAAGGTGTTTCTAAAGATGAGGCTGAAGGTCTTAAGAAAGCTTTAGAAGAAGCAGGAGCTGTAGTTGAGTTAAAATAATTTTTACTCATAATAAAGCTAGGTTTAGGTCTTGAGAGTGTTCTCAAAGACCTAAACCATTTTGCGTATATTAAATTATTGTATTTTTTATGCGTTAAAAAGTAGACAATAACGAAGAAAAAAATTAAACTATCTTTCCTGGTTTATTTTAAAGATGTATTGTTTATTAAAAAGGAAGTATTATTAAAACAGTGTATTTACACAAAAATTACTTTTTTTAAATCAAAATTTTATCCATTGATGATTGCTAATCAGACTGAAAGATTAAATTTTGCTTCAACAAAAAACATTCCACAATATCCAGATTTTCTAGATATTCAAGTGAAATCGTTTAAAGATTTTTTTCAATTAGAAACTAAATCTGACGAAAGAGGCAACGAAGGGCTGTATAATACCTTCATGGAAAATTTCCCAATTACGGACACGAGAAATCAGTTCGTATTAGAATTTCTAGATTATTTTATTGATCCACCTAGATATACCATCGAAGAGTGTATTGATAGAGGCTTAACTTATAGTGTGCCTCTTAAAGCTAGATTAAAATTATATTGTACTGACCCTGAACACGAAGATTTTGAAACAATCGTTCAAGATGTGTATTTAGGAACAATACCATATATGACTCCTAGTGGTACATTCGTAATTAATGGTGCTGAGCGTGTAGTTGTATCGCAATTACATAGATCTCCAGGTGTATTCTTTGGACAGTCTTTCCATGCAAATGGGACTAAATTATATTCTGCCAGAATCATTCCTTTTAAAGGTTCTTGGATTGAATTCGCTACCGATATCAATAACGTAATGTATGCGTATATCGATAGAAAGAAAAAATTACCTGTAACTACTTTATTTAGAGCTATCGGATTTGAAAGAGATAAAGATATCTTGGAGATTTTCGACTTAGCGGAAGAAATTAAAGTTTCTAAAACTGGTATCAAGAAATATGCTGGAAGAAGACTTGCTGCACGTGTATTAAATACATGGCATGAAGACTTCGTTGATGAGGATACTGGTGAAGTGGTTTCTATTGAGCGTAACGAAATTATCTTAGATCGTGATACGATTCTTGATAAAGATAATATCGAAGAAATAATTGAAGCAGACGTAAAAACTATTCTTTTACATAAAGAGGATAACAACGCGGCTGATTACACAATTATCCACAATACGTTACAAAAAGATCCAACAAACTCTGAAAAAGAGGCTGTTGAACATATTTACAGACAATTACGTAACGCGGAACCGCCTGATGAGGAAACGGCTCGTGGTATTATAGATAAATTGTTCTTCTCTGACCAACGTTATAACTTAGGTGAAGTAGGTCGTTACAGAATGAACAAAAAGTTAAACCTTGATATTCCTATGGAAAAACAAGTTTTAACTAAAGAAGATATTATTACAATCGTTAAATATTTGATCGAATTGATCAACTCTAAAGCAGAGATTGATGATATTGATCACTTATCAAACCGTCGTGTAAGAACAGTTGGTGAGCAATTATCAGCTCAGTTCGGAGTAGGTTTAGCTCGTATGGCTAGAACTATCCGTGAGAGAATGAACGTTCGTGATAACGAGGTGTTTACACCTATCGATTTGATTAATGCTAAAACATTATCATCGGTAATTAACTCATTCTTTGGAACAAACCAGTTATCTCAGTTCATGGACCAAACGAATCCATTAGCAGAGATTACACACAAACGTCGTTTATCTGCACTTGGACCTGGAGGTTTATCTAGAGAAAGAGCTGGTTTCGAGGTTCGTGACGTTCACTATACTCACTACGGAAGACTTTGTCCAATTGAAACACCAGAGGGACCAAATATTGGACTTATTTCATCTTTAGGAGTATATGCTAAAGTAAACGGAATGGGATTCATCGAAACTCCTTACCGTAAAGTAACTAATGGTGTTGTAGATTTAGAGTCTACTCCAGTGTACTTAAGTGCAGAGGAAGAAGAAGGTAAAATGATTGCTCAGGCAAACATTGAAATGGATGCTAATGGTAAAATTACCGCTACGAATGTTATTGCACGTGAAGAAGGAGATTTCCCTGTGGTTGCTCCAACTGCCGTTCATTACACAGACGTTGCTCCAAATCAAATTGCTTCGATTTCAGCTTCATTGATTCCTTTCTTAGAGCATGATGATGCGAACCGTGCGTTGATGGGATCTAACATGATGCGTCAGGCCGTTCCATTATTACGTCCTGAAGCTCCAATCGTTGGTACTGGTTTAGAAAGACAAGTTGCTTCTGATTCAAGAGTATTAATCAATGCGGAAGGAAACGGAACTGTTGAGTATGTTGATGCTAATATGATTACTATCAAATACGACAGAACTGAAGAAGAACGTATGGTAAGCTTTGATTCAGACGATAAAACATATCAATTAATCAAATATAGAAAAACCAACCAAAGTACTTGTATCAACCTTAAGCCTATCGTAAGAAAAGGTGACAGAGTTGCTAAAGGACAAGTATTATGTGAAGGTTATGCTACTCAAAACGGAGAATTAGCAATCGGAAGAAACTTGAAAGTGGCGTTTATGCCATGGAAAGGGTACAACTTCGAGGATGCAATCGTAATTTCTGAAAAAGTAGTACGTGATGATATTTTTACATCATTACATATTGATGATTATACATTAGAAGTTCGTGATACTAAATTAGGTAACGAAGAATTAACTAATGATATTCCAAACGTTTCTGAAGAAGCTACTAAAGATTTAGATGAAAACGGTATGATTAGAATTGGTGCAGAGGTTAAACCTGGCGATATTCTAATCGGAAAAATTACTCCAAAAGGAGAATCAGATCCTACTCCAGAAGAAAAACTTTTAAGAGCTATCTTCGGGGATAAAGCAGGTGATGTAAAAGATGCTTCATTAAAAGCGTCTCCATCTTTACACGGTGTAGTTTTAGATAAAAAATTATTTGCGAAAGCAGTAAAAGATAAGAGAAAACGTTCTAAAGATAAAGAAGACGTTGATAAATTAGAAGTTGAATTTGAAGTTAAGTATACTGACTTGAAAGACAAATTAATTGAAAAATTATTTGTTATCATCGATGGTAAAACTTCTCAAGGTGTAATGAATGATTTAGGAGAAGAAGTATTACCAAAAGGTAAAAAATTCACTAAAAAGATGTTACAAGGTGTAGAAGATTTTGCTCACTTAACTAAAGGTCAATGGACAACAGATGAGCATACCAATGCAATGGTGAACGACTTAATTCACAACTACAAAATCAAATTAAATGATTTACAAGGTTGGTTAAGAAGAGAGAAATTTACAATTACTGTTGGAGATGAATTACCTTCTGGAATTTTAAAACTTGCTAAAGTTTACATCGCTAAGAAACGTAAATTAAAAGTAGGGGATAAAATGGCAGGACGTCACGGTAACAAAGGTATTGTTGCTAAAATCGTTCGTCATGAAGATATGCCATTCTTAGAAGACGGAACACCAGTAGATATCGTATTGAATCCACTTGGGGTACCATCTCGTATGAACATCGGACAGATTTATGAAACAGTTCTTGGTTGGGCTGGACAAAAATTGAACAAGAAATTTGCTACTCCAATTTTTGACGGTGCTACTTTAGATCAAATTAATGAATTTACAGACGAAGCTGGAATTCCAAGATTCGGTCATACATACTTGTATGATGGAGGAACTGGAGAGCGTTTCCACCAACGTGCAACTGTGGGTGTAATTTACATGTTGAAATTAGGACACATGGTAGATGATAAAATGCACGCACGTTCTATTGGTCCATACTCGTTAATTACGCAACAACCATTAGGAGGTAAGGCTCAATTTGGAGGTCAGCGTTTTGGAGAGATGGAGGTTTGGGCACTTGAAGCATACGGTGCATCAAGTACTTTAAGAGAAATCTTGACTGTTAAATCGGATGACGTAATTGGTAGAGCTAAAACTTACGAAGCTATCGTTAAGGGTGAAACTATGCCAGAACCAGGATTACCAGAATCATTCAATGTATTAATGCATGAATTGAAAGGTCTTGGATTAGACATCAGATTAGAAGAATAAAAAAGAATGCAGTATTCAGTTTCGATTTTTTCGGAGCTGAATACTTTTTATAATTAAGTTTTTAAGGATTTATAACCGTAAACCGTTCCGATTTTTTATTTAAGCCTTTTGGTTTTTATAATTAGCACTTCAAAATTTTAGGTTTGAAGTTTAGAGAAGTAATCCGAGTCAACAGAAAAGTAGTATTGCTACAGCTGTTCAAAATCAATTTTTAATTGCAAAATAAATCAATAGTAAAAACTATGATGAATAATAGAAATAGTAAAGACAAGCAACAAATCAAAAGATTTAACAAAATCACGATAGGATTAGCTTCTCCAGAATCAATTTTAGGAGAATCTAGAGGTGAGGTTTTAAAACCAGAAACTATCAACTATCGTACTCACAAACCAGAAAGAGATGGTCTTTTCTGTGAACGTATTTTCGGTCCAGTAAAAGATTACGAGTGTGCTTGTGGAAAATATAAAAGAATTCGCTACAAAGGAATCGTTTGTGACCGATGTGGTGTTGAAGTAACGGAGAAAAAAGTACGTAGAGATAGAGTAGGACATATCAACCTTGTTGTGCCTATTGCTCATATCTGGTATTTCCGTTCGTTACCAAACAAAATTGGTTATATTTTAGGTTTACCATCTAAGAAATTAGATATGATTATTTACTACGAAAGATACGTAGTAATTCAAGCAGGTATTGCTAAAAACGCTGATGGCGAATCATTACAAAGATTAGATTTCCTTACGGAAGAAGAGTATTTAAATATTTTAGATACACTTCCAATGGAAAATCAATATTTAGATGACAACGATCCTAATAAATTCATCGCTAAAATGGGTGCTGAATGTATTATGGATTTATTAGCGCGTACAGACTTAGATGAACTTTCTTATAGTTTACGTCACGCTGCTAATAATGAAACATCTAAACAACGTAAAACTGAAGCATTAAAGCGTTTAAATGTTGTAGAATCATTCCGTGAGTCTAACTTAAACAGAGAAAACCGTCCTGAATGGATGATTTTAAAAGTAATTCCAGTTATTCCACCAGAATTACGTCCGTTAGTGCCACTTGATGGAGGTCGTTTCGCAACTTCAGATTTAAATGATTTATACAGAAGAGTTATCATCCGTAACAACCGTTTAAAAAGATTAATGGAGATTAAAGCTCCAGAAGTTATCTTAAGAAACGAAAAACGTATGTTACAAGAATCTGTAGATTCATTGTTTGATAACACACGTAAAGCTTCTGCTGTTAAAACAGAATCAAACAGACCATTAAAATCTTTATCAGATTCATTAAAAGGTAAACAAGGTCGTTTCCGTCAAAACTTATTAGGAAAACGTGTAGATTATTCTGCTCGTTCTGTAATTGTTGTTGGACCAGAAATGAAATTGTTCGAATGTGGTCTTCCAAAAGATATGGCTGCTGAACTATACAAACCATTCGTTATTCGTAAGTTAATCGAAAGAGGAATCGTTAAAACAGTTAAGTCGGCTAAGAAAATTATAGACAAAAAAGAGCCAGTTGTATGGGATATTTTAGAGAATGTAATTAAAGGACATCCTGTATTATTAAACCGTGCTCCTACGCTTCACCGTTTAGGTATCCAAGCATTCCAACCTAAGTTAATTGAAGGAAAAGCAATCCAGTTACACCCATTAGTATGTACGGCATTCAACGCCGATTTCGATGGTGACCAGATGGCGGTTCACTTACCATTAGGACCAGAAGCTATTTTGGAAGCACAGTTATTAATGTTGGCTTCTCACAATATCTTGAATCCTGCAAATGGTGCTCCAATTACAGTACCTTCTCAAGACATGGTACTTGGTCTTTATTATATGACCAAAGAGCGTTTGTCTACTCCAGAAATGAAAATTTTAGGAGAAGGTTTAACTTTCTATTCTGCTGAAGAAGTAAATATTGCTTTGAATGAAGGAAAATTAGAATTAAATGCTAGAGTAAAAATTAGAGCAAGAGATTTTAATGAAGAAGGTGAATTAGTTTATAAAATTATCCAAACTACAGCCGGTAGAGTATTATTTAATGAAGTAGTACCTGAAGCTGCAGGATATATTAATGAGGTATTAACTAAGAAATCACTTCGTGATATTATTGGTAAAATCTTAGCGGTTACTGACGTTCCTACAACAGCAGCTTTCTTGGATAACATGAAAGATATGGGGTATAAGTTCGCATTCCGTGGAGGATTATCATTCTCATTAGGTGATATTAGAATTCCAGAACAAAAAACGCAGTTAATCGCTGATGCTCGTGAGCAAGTTGATGGAATTTCGATGAACTATAGTATGGGTCTTATTACCAATAACGAACGTTACAACCAAGTTATTGATATCTGGACTTCTGCTAATGCTCAATTAACAGAGTTAGCAATGAAAAATATCCGTGAAGACCAACAAGGTTTCAACTCGGTATATATGATGCTTGATTCTGGAGCAAGGGGTTCTAAAGAACAGATTCGTCAGTTAACTGGTATGCGTGGTTTGATGGCTAAGCCTAAAAAATCAACTGCTGGTGGTGGTGAAATTATTGAAAACCCGATTTTATCTAACTTTAAGGAAGGTCTTTCGATTCTTGAGTACTTTATTTCTACTCACGGTGCTCGTAAAGGTCTTGCGGATACGGCTCTTAAAACTGCCGATGCAGGTTACTTAACTCGTAGATTACATGATGTATCTCAAGATGTTATTGTAAACTCTGTAGATTGTGGTACATTAAGAGGAATTGTAGTATCTCCTTTGAAGAAAAATGAGGAAATCGTTGAATCATTAGGAGAAAGAATCTTAGGACGTGTAGCGTTACAAAATGTAATTAATCCTCTAGACAATGAAATTTTAATTTATGCTGGAGAACAAATTACAGAAGCTGATGTTAAGAAGATTGAAGCATCTCCAATTGAAAAAGTAGAAGTGCGTTCGCCATTAACATGTGAAGCTACAAAAGGTATTTGTGCGAAATGTTATGGTAGAAACTTAGCTACTGGTAAGATGACTCAGAAAGGTGAAGCAGTTGGAGTTATTGCAGCGCAATCAATTGGTGAACCAGGTACACAGTTAACACTTCGTACGTTCCACGTTGGAGGGGTTGCTGGTGGTATTTCTGAAGAATCTAGTATTGTTGCTCGTTTTGCAGGTAAATTAGAAATTGAAGATTTAAAAACAGTTAAGGGTGAAGATTCTGAAGGAAATACTGTTGATATCGTAATTTCTCGTTCAACTGAGTTAAAATTAGTAGATGCTAAAACAGGTATTTTATTAAATACACACTATATTCCTTACGGTTCAAGTATTTTTGTTAAAGACGGAGACGTTGTTGAAAAAGGTACTACAATTTGTAAATGGGATCCATATAATGGAGTTATTGTTTCTGAATTTACAGGAAAAATTGCTTACGAAGATTTAGAACAAGGACAATCGTTCTTAGTTGAAATCGATGAGCAAACTGGTTTCCAAGAAAAAGTAATTTCTGAAGGTAGAAATAAAAAATTAGTTCCTACTTTATTAATTTATGGTAAAGATGGTGAATTGATTCGTTCTTATAACTTACCAGTAGGGGCTCACCTTATGGTAGATGACGGAGAAAAAATTAAAGCTGGTAAGATTTTAGTTAAGATTCCACGTCGTTCTTCAAAAGCGGGAGATATTACAGGAGGTTTACCAAGAATTACAGAGTTGTTAGAAGCTCGTAATCCTTCAAATCCTGCAGTAGTTTCTGAAATTGATGGAGTTGTAACATTCGGAAAAATTAAAAGAGGTAACCGAGAAATCGCTATCGAGTCTAAATTTGGTGAAGTGAAGAAATACTTAGTAAAACTTTCGAACCAAATCTTAGTACAAGAAAACGATTACGTAAAAGCGGGAACTCCACTTTCTGACGGAGCAATTACACCAGAAGATATTTTAAGAATTCAAGGACCATCTGCTGTTCAACAGTATTTAGTAAATGAAATTCAAGAAGTATACCGTTTACAAGGGGTAAAAATCAATGACAAACACTTTGAAGTAGTAATTCGTCAAATGATGCGTAAAGTAAGAATCGTAGATCCAGGAGATACATTATTCTTAGAAGATCAATTAGCGCATACTAGAGATTTCCTTGTAGAAAACGACAAATTATACGGAATGAAAGTTGTGGAAGAAGCAGGTGACTCTGAAAATTTAAAACCAGGTCAAATCATTTCTCCACGTCAGTTAAGAGATGAAAATTCGTTATTAAAACGTAATGATAAAAACTTAGTAGTAGCTCGTGATGTTATTACGGCTACAGCTACTCCAGTACTTCAAGGTATTACGAGAGCATCGTTACAAACGAAATCATTCATTTCTGCTGCATCGTTCCAGGAAACAACTAAAGTATTAAACGAAGCTGCAGTAGCAGGTAAAATTGATACATTAGAAGGATTAAAAGAAAACGTTATTGTAGGTCACAGAATCCCAGCTGGTACAGGTATGAGAGACTACGACAATACAATAGTAGGTTCTAAAGAAGAATACAACGAACTAATGGCTGCTAAAGAAGAGTTCAACTATTAATAGCAACGATTATTCAAATATCCAAAAGCCTAACAGATTTTTCTGTTAGGCTTTTTTTTCATCAAAATAATACTTATTCTTGTATAAGATTTTTGAACACCACTTAAATGAACTTAATCACACATGTGAATTCAAGTGAGAAACTTTTATGACTTATATGTTAAAATAAAAAACTATGGAAAATAATAACCAACAAGGGCAAATCAACATCGAATTAGACGAACAAACAGCTGAAGGTACGTATTCTAATTTAGCTATTATCAATCATTCTAATTCAGAATTTGTAGTCGATTTTGTAACCATTATGCCGGGAGTGCCCAAAGCAAAAGTAAAATCGAGAATTATCTTAACGCCACAACACGCCAAACGTTTGTTGAAAGCATTAGGTGAAAATATTCATCGATTTGAAGCTGCACACGGAAAAATTGAAGAAAGCGAACAACCGCCAATTCCTTTAAATTTTGGTCCTACAGGACAAGCATAAATATATAATCCTCATCATTTGTTGAGGATTTTTATTTTTATGACATTTCGTCGATTAATAATGTATTTCATCGTTGATTTGTCTTAGTTGTTGTTTTTTTTTGGAAATTGTGTAGCTTTTTGTAAATAGGGTTAAATCTGTTTACAGCAACTAATAAAAAATAACTATATGATAAACAATTACGATTCGGCTGAGACTTGTCTTTTAAAAGGCTCAGCAAATTCAAAAAAACAAGAATCGACATCCTTCACGGGAAAAAAAGGAGCTTTGTTGTCCTTTATGACTGTGTTTTTGATGTTGTTTTCTTTTGTTTTTGTACAAGGACAATCTGTAACAAATTACGCCTTTAGTACAACAACAACTGGTTCATTAGCTCTTGATGCTAATGGAAACACTGTTGATATGTCAACAGGAACAACACAATTGCATGCTCCTGGTGTAGATGACGTCGCATCAGCAGTTAATGCAATAGGTTTTAACTTTATTAGTATGGGAGTAATGCATACTAATTTCTCAGCTAACTCAAATGGAGCTTTAGCTTTAGGAAATGTTGCAATTGCTGCATCAGGAACAACTAATGGAGGTTCTGCTACTACAACGTTTATAGCGCCTTTTGGTGGTGATCAAGTTACTCATGCAACAGGTAAAGTACATTATAAAGTAGTTGGTTCTGCGCCAAACAGAACGCTTGTTGTAGAGTGGATGAATATGGAAATGGATTGGCAATCAACTACTTCGAATGGTACATACCAAGCAAGAATTTATGAAACTTCAGGAGTGATTGAATTTGTTTATGGTTCAATGTCTGTTGCGGATACTTTTGCTACTGGACCAATAATTGGTTTTTCAGGTGGAGCAACGGCAGGAAAAATTGCTTCTGTAACTTCATCAACGAATGCAGTTACAACAAATGGAACTGCTTTCGTAAACAATACTTACCTAGTAGGTGCGATTGCTAATTTAGACTCTAGTGCTGATGGTTCTAGAAGAACTTATGTGTTTACACCATCAACTTTAGCGGTTGCAGCACCAACAACTTTAACATTCTCAGGAATTACTTCTGCGGGAACAACGGTAAATTGGGTTGATGATTCAACTAATGAATTTGGATTTTTAGTTACTAGAGCAACAGATGCTGCTTTTACAACGAATGTTGTTACTACAACAGTAGCGTCAACAACTGTTGCAGCAACTGGAGGGGCGTATAATTCTATTCAAACTGGTTTAGCTCCAAGTACATTATATTACTATAAAGTTCAAGCAATATCAGAAGCTGTTTTTTCAACTGAAATATCAGGTTCTCAAGCAACAAACCCTCCAGGGGTATTTATTTCTATTGCTGATGGTAACTGGTCTGATCCTGCTACTTGGGACGCAAATGCAGTACCAACTGGTGTAGATAATGCAACCGTAGCAGCTCATACAGTAACAATTGATGTAGCTGGTTTAGCAATTAATAACTTAATAGTTCAAGGTTCTTTGGAGTTTGGTGCAACGCCAGCAACTTTTAATGTTAATGGGAACTTAACTATTGAGGCAGGAGGAGAGTTCCTTGTATTCAACGGAACAACTGGTAAAGCAATTGTAGTTTCAGGAAATATTTTAAACGATGGAAATATTGATCTTTCTATTGGAGCAACAACTGCTGGAAGTTTAACATTAAACGGAAGTGCGGTTCAGTCAATTACTGGTTCTGGAACCTTCGCAAATAATTTAATAAGAAATTTAATTTTTACTAACACATCAACAGCAGTTCCTAATATCAACTGGGGTTTTGATGGTATAAGTGTTGCGTATAATCTAAATATCGCAAATGCTAAAATTAATTTAAATAGTAATAAAATTACTTTTGGTATTGGTTCAGCAGTTGCTGCAGATACAGGTAATACATTTACAATTACTAATGGTGGTTTCTTAAACGGTACGTTCTCTAGATGGTGGACAGCTGCTCAGACAGGGTATACTACTTCAGGTCCGACAACTATTCCTACTGGCGCTGCTGGAAGATATCCTTTTTATTCACCAACAGGGGAACAAAGAATTTTCTATATTGGTAGAACAACTCCATCTGCTGGTGGTAAGTATGCTGTGACTTATAATAATGCTACAACTACGACTACTGGTTTAAGTATTGTTGATGGAGCTTATACAGTTACAAATCAATGGGATGGTAATTTTGTGGTTACATTAGATGGTACAACACCAGCCGCAGCTTCAAACTGGGTAACAATGTTTACTCCAAATGCTTTCTTTACGACTGCACTTGGTGCTAGAATTACAGGAGAAAGTGTGGCATTGTCTGGTACTCATGTTAATACTTCGAATGCACCTTACGGACAAAGAAGTGGTGTTTCAACTGCAGATTTAACTTCTGCTACAGGTTTATATCTTGGAGTTAATGCAGCAGATGTCCCAATTGTTTCTATTGCATCTGGAGATTGGAATGCAACGTCTACTTGGAATGGTGGAATTGTGCCTACTTGTGCAGATGTTGCAGTAATTGCAAATGGTCATACAGTTACATCTACTACTTCTGGAAATGTAGCAAGAAATGTAACTATCACAACTGGAGGAGCTTTAGTAGTTTCTGCTGGAGATTTAACGGTTGGTTGTACATTAAACAATAATACTTTAGCAAATAGTGGTACTTTAACCGTTTCAGGTGGTCTATTAGCTGTTAATGGAAATATGGTACACAATGCTGCTTCGATTTTTAATCAAAGTGGTGGTGATATTTTAGTAGACGGTAATGAAGGTGGTGTTGCTGCAAATTCTGTAGCTTCTGGAGTTGCAATCGTACAATTAAATTCTCAATTTATTAACTGGACAGGTGGTGCTCTAACTATTTTAGATCCACATGCGAATGCTACGGCATCAAATACATTAGCTTATAGTAATAGTACTGCACATGTGAATGTTCCAAATACACATACACTTAAATTAGGTGATGGTGTTTCTACAGACGCAGGAGGAAATGCTACTAATGGATTTAGATTAAATACTTTTGTAGGGGCTAATAGAATTTTATTTGGTAACTTAGAAGTAAACACTTTAGGTGGTACAAATAGACAAGTTACCACAGCTTTTACTTTAGGTTTTAGTGGAAATGTAACAATTGAACCAAGTTCTGAAGTGTTATTTGGAACATCTTATGTAGCGGGTAATATTGTTAATAACGGTATTTTTACCTCTACAGCTTCATTGTTTTTAGCCAACTATTTAAATGGTGCTGAAACTGCAACTACAAATGCGCAAACAATTGGAGGTTCAGGAGTTTATAGAAACTTAGCTGCTGCTCCAACAGCAAACTTAACGTCTTTGACGGTCAATAATACTAATGCAACAGGTGTAACGTTAAATATGCCTTTATCAGTTAGTGGAACATTAACAATGACATCTGGTATCATTAATACTACAAATACAAATTTATTAACATTAGGAACTGCAACTGCAGGAGGAACTTTAGCAGGTACGCCAAGTGCTACTAGCATGGTTAGAGGTCCATTTGCAAGAACTATTTCTAATGCTAATGCAAATACAAATTATTTATTATTCCCTGTTGGTAAAGTGGCTTATGCTCCTATATGGGCTGCACCAGCTACTACAGCTGCAACTGTGATGAAAGCTGAAACTTTTGATTCTAATACTGGAACACAAAGTGCAGCGATTGCAAATATGGCAACCAACAGAAGATGGGAATTACCATTAGTATCTGGAACAATTACCGATATTAATGTTAGATTAGGAGATGCTGGAATTTTGGCAACAAGTATTCCTGTTCAAGCTCCTTCTGCTAGTGGTCAATACACAAGTACATTTGGTTCGGTTGCTACTGCTGTTGCAGGAGTTTCAACTCAATCAACTACACCTGTACTAACTGCAAACTACACTGGTTTCTTAAGTTATGCTGATTCTAATGCTTGTGTTGGAGTTCCGACTCCAGGTAATACAATTGCGTCAAGTAATGCAATTTGTTTAGGAACTTCTGTTACTTTAAGTTTACAAAATTTAACTACGGGTTCAGGTGTAACATATCAATGGTTTTCATCACCTGATGGAGTTACATATTCACCTATAGCTGCTGCTACAAACCCAACTTATTCTACAATACCAACTGCAGCTACATATTTTATGTGTGAAGTTACTTGTGCTTCAGGGCCTTCAACAACGGCTTCAACTCCAGTATATGTAACTTTTGCAAACGAAGTAACTGCAACTGTACCAGCTACAAGATGTGGAACAGGAACAGTTGACTTAAGTGCTACCCCAAGTTCAGGTGCAACTATTAATTGGTTCGCAGCTGCAACAGGAGGTTCACCTTTAGCTTCAGGCTCATCTTTCACAACACCTACAATTGCTTCAACAACAACTTATTATGCAGCGGCATCAACTGCTTCTGCTGGTAGCTTAATTTTAGGAGCTGGAGGAACTAACTCAGCTGCTACTGCTGCAAGTTTCTTGCCTGGTGGTTGGGGTGGTGCAAAAACACAATATATAATTCGTGCATCAGAATTAATCCAGGCTGGATTAACAGCTGGACCTATAACTAATCTTGGGTTTGAACCAACAAACTCTGGTCAAACATATCAAGGATTCTTTGTTCAAATTGGACATACTGCAACTACAACTGCACCAACAACTACATTTATTCCAAATACTGGTTTAAGTTTTGTTTATGCAGGTACTGAAGCAAATGATGGTTTTACACCTATTGCGGGTTCTGTAAATAATTTAACATTTGGAACAGGCGCAGGAACTACAAGTAGTTTTGTTTGGGATGGAACTTCTAATATTGTAGTTTCAATTTCATGGTCTAGAGTACCGGGAGCTGCAACAGCTACTTCAACAACAATGAAAGTAGACAATGTAGGTTTCGTATCAGCTGCTTACAGACAGAGAGATAATTTAACTCCAACAGATTTGTTAAATGAAACTTCTGTTACAGGTACTTCATCAAATAGACCAAGATTCACTATTAATGGACAATTAATTTGTTCTTCACCAAGAGTTGCTGTGGTAGCTACTGTTTCTACGCCTCCAACATTAACTTTGAGTGGTGCTACTGCAACAATTTGTTCTGGAGATTCTTCAAGTGCGGTTACTTTAACTGCAGGTTCAGGGGATTATGATACTTTCGTATGGTCTCCTGCAACAGGGGTAACTGGTGATCAAACAATTGGTTGGACTTTTAATCCAACATTAACTACTGCTTATACTTTAACAGCTAGTCAAACTTCTGGAGCTTTATGTTCTACAACTGCAACATTTACTGTAAATGTAAATCCATTGCCAACGAATGTAACAATTACTCCAGCAGCGCCTTCTATTTGTGTTAATACAATTCAAAGTTTAGCTGTTACAGGTGGAACTTTAGGAGTAGTAGGAAAAGTGGGTTCAGGTACTGCAACGAATACCACATCAACTCCTTTCAAAGGATTTTGGGGTGGTTCAAAAACGCAAGCGCTTTATACGCCTGCTGAATTAACCGCTTTAGGTATGGCAGCTGGACAAAGTATCAATTCAATTGGATATGTTGCTTTATCAGGAACTCCTTTAGTATTGAATAACTTTACTATTAATGCAGGTTTTGTTTCTAATACAACTTTAGGAGCAGCATTTATTCCTGGTGCAACTAACGTTGTTTTAGCACCAACTAATTACACTCCTAGTACTGGAGCAGGAAATATTGATTTTGCTCTTTCAACTCCTTTAACATGGGATGGAGTATCTAGTTTATTAATTGAAACTTGTTTTAATAATAACAATGGTGGAGGAGCTGCTGCGAACTCTATTTCTGTTGAATCGACAGTTGTAGCTGCAGGTTTAAATTTATATCGTTCGCAAGATAATATCGTTGATGTTTGTACTAATGCAACAGCACCTACAGCTACTACAACAAGACCAAACCTTAGAATTTCTACATTAGAAACGGCTAATATTACTTGGTCTCCAGTAACTAATTTATTTACTGATGCAGGAGCAACAATTCCTTATGTAGGAGGAAGTAATGCTACTACAGTTTATGTACAGTCTGCAACTCCTAGTACAACAGTTTATACTGCTACAGCTACAATTGGAGCAACAGGATGTTTTAGAAGTAATACAGTAAGTGTTACAGTAAGTGCTTTACCAGATACAACAATAACTCGTGTAGATGATACATTAACTGCTGCTGAAACTGGTGCAACTTACCAATGGTATACTTGTGCTGCAGGTCCTGTATACACACCTATTGGAGGAGCAACTTCTCAATCATATACAGCAACTGCAATTGGTAGTTATGCTGTGGATGTTACATTGAACGGATGTACTTCTAGAAGTACTTGTTTTGATGTTACTACTTTAGGATCTTCTTCTTTTGATATGAATGCTTTAACTGTATATCCTAATCCAGTTGTAGACATTTTATCAATTAGATATACTGAAGAAATTACTGCAATTAACGTGTATGACTTAAGTGGAAGATTGGTGAAACAAATTACACCAAATCAAACTGAGGTTGAGGTGAACATGTCTGAATTAGCTGCTGCAATGTATATTGTAAAAGTGAATGCAGGTGGAAACCAAACTGAAATTAAAGTAATTAAAAAATAAAGTTAAGTTTTTTAAATAAAAAAGGGTCAATCTTTAGAGGTTGGCCCTTTTTGTTTTTATTTTAGCAACATGAAATTGACGGCATTAAAAATAGAACAACTTCCTATAGTAATCGACTTAACAAAGAAAATTTGGCCCGTTGCCTATGGAGAAATTTTATCCAAAGAGCAATTAGATTACATGATTGACAAATTTTATAACGAAACCGCTTTGCGCGAACAAATAGAAGTTAAAGGACACGTTTTTTATTTAGCACAAGACGACAATGAAAAGTACGTAGGTTTTGTTTCATACGAACTCAACTCTGAACCCAACAAAACAAAAATCCATAAAATTTACGTGTTACCCGAAACTCAAGGAACCGGTTTAGGTAGACAATTCTTTGAACTAGTAAAAGAAAAAGCAATAGAAAACCACCAAAAAGCCATTTTCTTAAACGTTAACAAATACAACAACGCCATACATTTTTACACCAAACTAGGCTTTACTAAAGTAAAAGACGAAGTTATTGATATTGGAAACAGTTACGTAATGGATGATTATGTGATGGAAGTTGTAATTTAATTGATTTCTAATTTACTAATTTGAATTATATGAAATTTAAAATTATATTTTTATTTTTTCCACTTTTTGTTGTTGGGCAAAGTACTCAGAATGAAATTGAAATAATAAGGGATATTGATTCTTATGTTAAATATGTTGATAGTATTTCATTTAGTTTAAATGAAGAAATGTCATATGGTGTAATACTTCCTGCTCATGGGAGTATTAATGGTAAGCCTATAGAAAAAATTGAAACAGAAAAAAAAGTTTTAAAAATTGATAAACAGATTCTCAAAATGATTTATTCTGAAAAAAAAAGTAAGTTAAAAGAGGAGTTTGTTTTTTATTACAAGGATTTAAAGTTAGTTTACGTAGAGTTTTTAATTTACAAGAAAAAGAAATCTACAAAAAAAGTTTTTTATTACAATAATGAGATGCCATTATATCCATCATTTTCAGATTCTAGCTATGACATTAATGTTGATTTACGCCTTATTGAGAAATCTAAATTAGCTAAGTGAATAGATGCTAGCACATGCTAACGCAAGTGTTTTGCTCATGTAAACAAAGCAAAAAAAAACACGAGAAAATATCTCGTGTTTTTTCAAATTATATATTTTCTATCTATTTCGCTCCCCATAATTCCTTTTCCCAGTAAACTTACTTTTATTACTTGGTAAACTCGCTTCTTCTGTTTTGCTTGAAGGTTCGATAAGTTTGTTCAATTCAGCAACTTCCGCATCGGTTAAATTTCGGTATTTGCCTTCTTGTACGTCTAAGGAAATGTTGATAATACGCGTACGTTTTAAAGCTGTTACTTCGTAATCTAAATATTCACACATTCTACGAATTTGTCTATTCAAACCTTGCGTTAAAATAATTCGGAAAACGTATTTGCTAATTTGTTCTACTTTACATTTCTTGGTAATCGTTTCTAAAATCGGAATTCCGTTTGCCATTCGGTCAATAAATCTGTCGGTAATGGGTTTGTTTACGGTTACGATATATTCTTTTTCGTGGTTGTTTCTCGCGCGAAGAATTTTGTTTACAATATCGCCATCATTCGTCATAAAAATCAATCCCTCACTGGCTTTGTCTAAACGACCAATAGGAAAAATACGCTCTGGATAATTGATGTAATCTACAATATTGTCTCGCACACCTAAGTTGGTTGTACATTCAATACCAACAGGTTTGTAAAACGCTAAATAAATAGGTTTCTCGTTTTTCTGTTGTACCAATTCACCATTCACACGAACTTCATCACCAGGTGCAACTTTAGTGCCCATTTCCGGAATCTTTCCGTTAATAGTAACTCTTCCTTGCTCAATCAAACGATCGGCCTCTCTACGAGAACAATAGCCAGTTTCTGATAAAAATTTATTAATTCGTGTTGTATTTTCTTCCATGATGCAAAGATAGTTTTTTTTTAGTGATTTTTTTGTTGCACAAAGTTTCTCAAAGTTTTCACAGAGTAACACTAAGTTTCTTTATAATTTTTAAAAAAGTTAAACGCTCTGTGTATCTCTTTTCAACACAATCAAAGTCAAAAAAAACTCTGTGAATCTCTGTGTAATAAAAACAAAAAAAAGCCCTTTTAAAAAAAGGACTTTCATTTATTTGGAAAAGGATTCAATTAGATGCTAGCAAATAATTTTTCCATTTTTTCTTTTTCTTCGTCAGCTAAAACACCGTCTACTAAGATTCTTCCACTGTGCTCATCTGTGATGATTTTTTTACGAGCTGCAATTTCCATTTGCGTTTGTGGTGGAATAGTAAAGAATGAACCAGCAGAAGCGCCACGCTCAATAGAAACAACCGCTAAACCATTTCTTACACTGTTTCTAATTCTGTCGTAAGCAGCAATTAAACGCTCTTCAATTTGACCTCTTAATTCTTCTGATTTTGCTGATAAGAAGTTTTCTTCTTTTTCAGTTTCAGCCATAATGTCGCTTAATTCAGCTTTTTTATGTTTTAAGTGCGTTTGTTTTCCGTCTAATTTTTCTTTAGTTTGAGCTACCACTTCTTTTTTGTGCTCAATAGAAGCTTTCATTTCTTTAATGTGTTTTTCAGCTAATTGAATTTCCAATTCCTGAAACTCCACTTCTTTAGTTAAAGAGTTGAATTCTCTATTATTACGAACATTTTTTTGTTGCTCTAAATATTTTTTAATCGCAGCTTTGTGCTCGTCGATAGCATTTTTCTTTTCTTTGATTAGATCATCAATAGATTCTAAATCGCTTTTTAGTTTTTCTAAACGAGTAGAAAGTCCTGCAACTTCATCTTCTAAATCTTCTACTTCAAGAGGCAATTCTCCTCTTACATTTCTTATTTCGTCTATTTTAGAATCAACTAGTTGTAAAGCATAAAGGGCTCTTAACTTATCTTCTACATTTAGCTCTTTGATTGTTGCCATATTTAAAAGTACTTAACTGGATTTGTATTTTCTTCTGATAAAATAATTCCGCATTGCAGCGAATTTGGTGCAAAATTAGTGATTTTTTCTTTAAGAAAATCAACTATATAATTTTTTGTAAATCTTTCGCTCTCAAAATGTCCAATATCAGCCAAAAGTAATTGATTTTCAGCTTCATAGAATTGGTGATATTTTAAGTCAGCCGTAAGATAAGCATCTGCTCCTGAGGAAATTGCATTCTTAATTGCAAAACTGCCGCTTCCGCCTAAAACCGCTACTTTTTTTATTGATTTTCCTGTGAAAGCCGAATGTCTAATGCCTCCACATTGTAATTTCTCTTTTACCAATTGTAAAAATTCGGTTTCAGAAAGCGGATTTTCGAATTCTCCAACGCGTCCCAAACCAATATTTTGATGTTTGTTTTCCAATTGATAAATTTCGTAAGCCACTTCTTCGTACACATGATTTTTGAATAAAGCCTTTAAGATTTTACCTTGTAAATGCTTTTCAAACGTCAGCTCGATTTTAATTTCTTCGTTTTCTACAAATTCAAATCGTTCTCCAATTTCCGGATTCGAATTTTCATTTCCCATATAGGTGCCAATTCCTTTCGAATTAAAACTACAATCTTCATAATTACCAATAGTTCCAGCACCAGCATCAAATAACGCATTTCGCAATTTTTCAACATTTTCAGGAATGGTGTAAGTAACTAATTTTTGAATGTAATTTTCTTTTGGAATCAGTACTTTCGAATGTTTCAAACCTAAAGCATCACAGAAAATTTTATTCACTCCTTTTTGATGATTGTCCAAAGCAGTATGAACGGCATAAATAGCAATATCATTTTTTATAGCTTTTAAAATCGCACGCTCGACATAATTTTTACCCGTAATTTTCTTAATTCCTGAAAACAAAATAGGGTGGAAGCAAACAACCAAATTACATTTTTTCGAAATCGCTTCATCAATCACCGATTCCAATGCATCATGACAAACTAAAACGCCATCAATTTCTTGATTCGGATTTCCAACTAAAAGCCCAACATTGTCAAAATCTTCTGCATAACCTAGTGGCGCCATTTCTTCAAGAACAGAAAGTATATCGGAAAGTTTCATGATGTTTGATTTTACTAAATGATTACACAAATTAACGAAATACCAGTTAGAAATGAAATGATAAATAGCATAAACTTTAATATGATGATAATTTATTATACTTTCGTAATATGATTTTGTTACGAAAAATACTTTTCCCTTTAGCCTTTTTGTATTGGCTCATTACGTTTATCCGAAATTGGCTTTACGACAAAGGCATTTTCAAGAGTTCTTCTTTTAATATTCCAATTATTGCTGTTGGAAATCTTAGCGTTGGCGGAACAGGAAAAACACCTCAAATCGAATATTTAATCCGATTGCTTTCTGATAAATATAAAGTCGCTGTTTTGAGTCGCGGTTACAAGCGTACGACCGAAGGTTTTATTTTGGCTGATGAAAATGCAACTGCGAGTTCTATTGGTGACGAACCATTTCAGTTTTATTCCAAATTTCCAAATATTCAAGTAGCGGTTGATGCTAACAGAAAAAATGGAATTGAAAATTTATTGCAACTTTCAAACAAGCCTGATGTTATTTTATTGGACGACGCTTTTCAGCATAGAAAAGTAAAAGCTGGATTTTATATTTTGCTAACCGCATACGACGATTTATTCTGTGACGATTATATTTTGCCTTTCGGGAATTTACGCGAACCGTCTTCGGGGAAAAAAAGAGCGGATATGATAATTGTCACAAAATGTCCGAATGATTTGTCCGAAATTGCACAGCAGAAAATCAGAGAAAAGTTAAAGGTAAAGCAACAAGTTTTCTTCACCACAATTCAGTACGACGATTTTGTTTTTGGAAATGACAGTCAATTGTTAGTTTCTGAAATTCAATCCGAAAGTAAAGTGTTGGTTGCCGGAATTGCAAAGCCTAAATTGTTCTTCGATTTTCTAAAAAATGAAAAGGATGATACTTTGGTTTTTCCAGATCATCATCATTTTTCGAAACAAGATTGTGAGCAAATTTTGGCAAAAGCCAATGGAAGAAAAATAATTACAACAGAAAAAGATTTTGTTCGTTTAAACGGATTATTGCCTAAAGCGCAATTGTTCTATTTACCAATAAAATCGACTTTCTTAGATACAAATATTGATAAAACGATAGAAGATTATGTGGGACAAAGTACAAGAAACAGTTAGTTTCATTAAAAATAAAACCAATTTTACTCCAGAATACGGCGTGATTTTAGGCTCAGGATTAGGCGGATTCACAGCGGATATTACCATTGAACATACATTACCTTATACGGAAATTCCAAACTTCCCTGTTTCAACCGTTCAAGGACATAAAGGTGCTTTGGTTTTTGGAACCATTCAAGGAAAAAAAGTGGTAGCGATGCAAGGTCGTTTTCATTTTTATGAAGGTTACGATATGAAACAAGTAACGTTTCCTGTTCGTGTCATGAAATATTTAGGGGTAGAAAAATTAATTGTTTCCAATGCTTCGGGTGGCGTAAATCCATCATATAAAATAGGTGATATTGCAGTGATTACCGATCACATCAACATGATGCCCGAGCATCCATTGCGAGGACATAATGATGAACGTTTTGGTCCAAGATTCGTCAATATGAGCGAACCGTATTCAAAAGCAATGAATGCAAAAGCATTTGAATTAGCTAAAGAACTAAATATCGATTTAAAAAAAGGAATTTATTTAGGTTTACAAGGACCAACATTTGAAACGCTTGCCGAATATAAAATGGTAAAAGCCTTGGGTGCTGATTGCGTAGGAATGTCAACCGTTCCAGAAGTGATTGTAGCTCGACACATGAATATGGAATGCTTTGGTGTTTCTGTGATTACAGATATGGGTGACGAGGAAAATATCGAAGAAGTTAACCATGAAGAAGTGTTACAAGCAGCTCAAAAAGCAGAACCTCATGTAAGAAACTTAATTAAGAATTTGATTACTCAGTACTAGTTAAGTATTTTGTAACAACCGTATAGAAATGCTCTGGTTCAAAAGGTTTGGTGATTACTTCATTCATACCATAGGACAAGAGCATTTCTCTGTTTTCATTCAGAGAGATTGCTGTTAATGCCACGATAGGAATATGACTGTTGAATTTTCTGATTTCGCTTGTGGCTTCCGTTCCGTTGATGCCTGGTAAGTGAACGTCCATCAAAATTAAATCGTAATCATTTGCTTTTGCGTCTTCAATAGCGTCTTCACCATTGTCAATAATATTACAAGAAATGCCTCTTTTTTCAAGCATTTTCTGTGTGATCATTTGGTTGATTTTGTTGTCTTCAACTAAAAGTACTTTTTTCTTATTTAGTAATGTTAAGTCAGGTGTAGCTTCTACTTCCTTAGTTTTGTTTGCTACTCCTTTTTCAAATTCTAATTCAAAACTAAACGCGCTTCCTTTGCCAGATTCACTTTTTAGGTGAATTTCGCTTCCCATTAATTCTAGAATTTTCTTCACGATGGAAAGTCCTAAACCTGTTCCACCATAAGTACGATTAATTTCAACCGAACCTTGGCTAAAACTATCAAAAATAGCATCTTGTTTGTCTTTTGGGATGCCAATTCCGTTATCTTTTATTTCGAAATATAATGTTACGTTATCAGTAGTTTCTGATTTCTTGATAATATTACACCAAACATCACCATTTTTACTAAACTTAATAGCATTGTTTAGTAAGTTAATTAGAATTTGAGATAATTTAGTTGGATCACCTTTTAAATTATAGTTAATCGATTTATCAACATTTAAATGACACTTGATGTTATTTTCGTGAATAAATTCTTTGAATGAAGTAACAATATTTTCGGTTAATTCAGAAAGATTAAAATTGATTTTTTCAATCACTACTTTATCCGATTCTAAACGGTTGATTTCTAATATGTCATTAATGAAATTTAAAAGATAATTTCCAGAAAACTCAAGTGATTTTAAATAATTTAATTGACTCGCTTTTGGTTTTTCTTGTAATAAAAGATAGGTAATACCATTTATGGCGTTCAAAGGCGTTCGAAGTTCGTGACTTACCGTTGATAAGAAATCGGCTCTAGCTTTTGAAGCACTTTCAGCTTTATCTTTCTCTATAGTTAATTCTCTGTTTTTTTCCTTTAAAAGTTTATTGGTACTAATTCTGATTTTATTGTTTTTATACAACGACAAACTCAATAACGATAAAATCGAAATTAAGGCAATACTCAAAATACTGATTAACTTAGAAAATCGTAAGGTTTTTTGTTGACTTTTTTTCTCTTTGTCTAATTGTTCAATCGTTTTAAGTTGTTTGTCAAATTGAATTTTATCAACTGTATTTTCAGCCACGTAACTATTGTAATATTTTCCAATAGAATCTGTTAAATTGGCATATTTTTTCAAGTATAAATTCGCACTCGAGATGTTTTTATTTTTCTCGTGCGTAGTACTTAATAGTTTATAAATACGTTTGGTTAGTTGAAAATCGTTATTGTTTGTTTCGTTTGTTTGATTGGCAAGATTGAAATAATTAATGGCTTGAGGATATTTTTTCTTCACAATTTCAATTTCTCCCAACTGAATATAAGCTTCTGTTTTTGTGCTAAGCAAAGCGTCGTCGCTAATGTTTTCTACAACTCCTTTTAATATGTTACTAGCTTCGTCAATATTTCCTTTTTCTTTTTTAATGATAGCCTTTTGAAGGTTAATCAACTCAATTGCTTCGAGGAAATTTAATTTTTTATAAATAACCGTAGCTTTTTCAAAATAGATTTCAGCAAAAGCAATGTTGTTTTTCTTTAGGTAACATTTTCCTAAACCATAATAAGATAGCGCAATATTAGATTTTGGCTCACTTTTACTATAAATACTAATGGCTCTGATGTAATAATCAATAGCTAAATCGTTTTTTTCAAGTTCGTAAAAAATGGTGGCTAATTGCAAATAACAGTCGGCAAGTTTGTTGTCTAATTTGTTTGCTTTGGCATATTCAATTGCTTTTTCGGTGTAAAGAATTGCTTTTGTATAGGATTTTTTAGCTTCTTTATTAAAAAGGCCAATCTCTAAATAGTAGTCAGTACTATCGCTAATTTTCCCCACATCTTTGTAGACAGACTGCGTGTAACCATTTATAGTTACGAGTAGAAGTAATATGAAAAGTCTTTTAATCAAGAAATGCCTGAGTTAAATTTAACCCTGCAATTTAAGTTTTTTAGCGATAATAAAAAACTTTATTTTTTAGAAACGAATGTAATTAAGTCAATTAATCTTGAAGAATAGCCAATTTCATTATCATACCACCCCACAATTTTAACCATTTTGTCGATAACAGAAGTTAATTGCGCGTCAAATAAACAAGAGTTTTGATTACCGATAATATCCACAGAAACAATTGGGTCTTCGGTGTAATCTAAAATTCCTTTGAAATTCGTTTCAGCAGCTTTTTTGAACGCTTGATTGATTTCTTCAATAGATACTTGTCGTTTTACATTGAAAGTAATATCGGTCAACGAACCATCTGGAACTGGAACTCGAATACCACAACCTCCAATTTTTCCTTCTAATTCAGGGAATATTTTAGTCAATGCTTTGGCAGCTCCAGTTGTAGTGGGAACAATAGATTGCGCTGCACCACGAGCTCTACGTAAATCTTTATGCGGCTGATCGTGCAAACTTTGGTCGGTAGTGTAGGAGTGAACTGTGGTGATGTACGCTTGCTCAATTTCGCACAATTCCTGAATGATTTTAATCATCGGAGCTGCATTATTGGTTGTGCAACTTGCGTTGGAAATGATGGTTTCGCTTCCGTCTAAAATATGTTCGTTTACACCTAAAACTACCGTTTTTATTTCTTCAACTTCAGATGGTGCTGAAAGAATTACCCTTTTCGCTCCAGCTAAAATATGTTGGTTGATGTCTTCAAACGTTTTGAATTTTCCAGTCGATTCAATAACAATATCAACGTTTACGGATTTCCAATCTAAATTTTTAATTTCTCTTTCGTGAAAAAACAAATAGGATTTATCATCAATACTAATCGAATCCTCAGAAAACGAAACCGTATGATTCAAAACACCGTGAATGCTATCGTATTTTACCAAATGCGCCATTGTTTTGTTATCTGCAATGTCGTTGATGGCAACCACTTCAATAGTAGGATGATTCAAAAGCAATCGGAACAAATTACGTCCAATTCTTCCAAAACCATTAATAGCAATTCTTGTTTTCAATTTTATTTATTTTGAAGTTGAAATTGTTCTTGAATTTGAACTTTTAGTGAATATGTTTCTCCGCATGATAAGAAGAACGCACTAAAGCGCCACTTTCCACATGTCTAAAACCTAATTCTTTTCCGATTTGTTCGTATTTTGCGAATTGTTCTGGCGTGATGTATTCTTTAACTGGTAAATGTTTTTTACTAGGTTGTAAGTATTGACCAATAGTTACAATATCCACTTTGGCATCAGCTAAATCATGTAAAACTTGAATCACTTCTTCTTCTGTTTCACCTAAACCTAACATGATACCCGATTTTGTTCTTTTGATGCCTTGTTCTTTCAAGTAACGCAATACTTCTAAACTTTTCTCATATTTCGCTTGAATACGAACTTCACGTGTTAAACGTTTTACAGTTTCCATGTTGTGAGAAACTACTTCTGGAGCTACTTCGATGATTCGGTCTAAATTTCTCGTGTTGCCTTGAAAATCTGGAATTAAGGTTTCTAAAGTCGTATTTGGATTCATTCGGCGAATGGCTTTCACGGTTTCTGCCCAAATAATCGAACCCATATCTTTTAAATCATCACGGTCAACGCTAGTAATTACGGCATGTTTGATGTTCATAATTTTGATAGAACGCGCTACTTTTTCAGGTTCGTCCCAATCCACAGTTTCAGGACGACCGGTTTTTACACCACAAAAGCCGCACGAACGCGTACAGATATTCCCTAAAATCATGAAAGTTGCCGTTCCTTCGCCCCAACATTCGCCCATATTAGGACAACTTCCCGAAGTACAAATCGTATTCAGTTTGTATTTGTCTACTAAACCTCTAAGTTCAGTGTAGTTTTTACCCGTTGGTAATTTTACGCGCAACCATTTTGGTTTGGGTTCTCTTGGTGGAAAAACATTATCAATAGCCGTGTCCATAATCAAAATTTTGATAGGCAAAGATACGATATGAAATTTAGAATTTTGAAGTAAGAATTTAGAAAATGAGAAAACTTTAGGAAAGTTTTAGGAAATGTAAAAGTGAATCGTTTTAAAAATTAGTTTTCAATGTCTTCGATTGAAAAGCCTGCTTTCAAAATTAAAGTTGTGTCTTTAATTTCTTTATCAAAATTGACTATAATGTCATCGAATTTATCTAAATATTTAATTTCATAAAAACTTCCAACTTTCTTAGAAAAACCGTCGGGTGCATTTACAATTAAGTCTTTTATTTTTTTATTTTTATTGTAGTATTCAAAATAATAATCTCTTGTTTTGGGATATCTTTTATATTCTACAAATTTTGCAATTCCAATTTTTCCATCTTTTTCAATTTCAGAAAATTTAAATTTCGCATTAATATAAATAGGTAATACAAGTAAAAAGACAATTCCAATGAAAATGAATCCGAATTTATTTTTTCTAAAATATGCAATAATCTTCTCTTTCATTTAGAATCAATTGGTTTTACTTCCCCGAAATAATCTCCGCCAATAATTTCTTAGCTCGAAGCAGTTTAATTTTGATGTTATTTAGCGGTTCATCAATTTGTTCAGCCATTTCTTGATACGTCATTTCTTGAAAATAACGCATTTGAATGACTTCCTGATAGGCAGGTTTCAATTGTTTGATGTATTGTAGTAATTGGGCTAAATTTTGTTCAATAATTAACTCATCTTCTGCAGAATTGGAATCATCAGCCACGCTGTAGGCTTGATGGTCTTCTTCGTCATTCATTTCAATAAATAAAGACGATTTCTTTTTGCGAAGCATGTCGATATGCACATTTTTTGCAATCGCAATCAACCAAGTATTAAAACCATATTCGGGATTGTATGTCGAAATTTTATCAAATGCCTTTGCGAAAGTTTCAATCGCAATATCTTCGGTATCGGTTTCATTTTCGGTACGTTTTAGCATGAATCCGTACACTTCATTCCAGAAAAAATCCAATAAAAATGTGAAAGCAACTTGGTCTCCCTTTTTTGCCTTTTCAATATTTTCTTGAATGATTACCGAATTTACTTCCAATGTACGGGTTTTGAGATGAGGTTTCTAAAAAATACGCTCAGTTGTGTAAAGATAAGCACAATTTCGATAATTGGATACCAATACATCACATCTTTTTCTTTTAGTTTTCCAGCGGCATAACCTAAAGAAATCCAAGTGAATAAATATCTAAATACGATAATTCCAGTCACAATCATCCATTGGAATTGAAACGCCAATAAAACAATTGCCAAAGCTAAAAACCAAAACTGGCTAAAGAAAAACAATCCCAATTGAAATTTATCAAATCCTTTGTAGAATTTCGCAGTCGTTGCGTGTCTTCTTTTTTGGTACACCCAAGACGAAAAAGTAGTTTTAGGTTCTGAAAAAGTAAAACTTTCTGGAGTATATAAAATTGCTGTATTCTTTTTAGTAGCCGCTTGATTTATAAATAAATCATCATCACCCGAACGAATTTTCATGTGATCCATAAAACCACGAACGTTGAAAAATTCTTCTTTTTTGTAAGCTAAATTGCGCCCAACACCCATATAAGGTTTACCAATTTTTGCCCAAGAAAAATATTGTGTAGCGGTTAACATCGTTTCAAAACGAATGATTTTATTTAGGAAAGAATTCTTTACTTTTTCGTAAGCGCCATAACCTAAAACAATAGTTTTTTCTTTGGTGAATTGACTCGAAATTTGCAATAACCAATCGTTTGAAGCGGGATAACAATCCGCATCGGTAAAAACTAAATACTCGTTTTTAGCAGCCTTAATTCCTAAGGTTAACGCGAATTTTTTATTACCCCAAAACGCTTCATTGTTTTGAACTTTTACCAATTTTACATTCGAATATTGTTTTTCGTAACTTTCAAATAATTCCAAAGTTTCATCGCTTGAAGCATCGTCAATTAAGACAATTTCGTAATCCGGATAGTTTTGTGTAACCAAAGATTGAAAATACTTTTTAATATTTTCTTCTTCGTTTTTAGCACAAACAATGATGGAAATAGGTAAACGTTTCGGAGTTCCTTCGGTTTTTTTACCAAATGAGAATTTTCCGAAAATAAAAAGGTAATAAATAAATTGAATAAACACGATAACCGCAAAAGCGATTAAGAGTATTGTTAGTATCATAAATGGATAAAATTATGCGTGCGATTCTTCGTTGCAATCTTTCATTTGTTCTGGAGTTTTTCCGCAGTAGCTGCAGTTTTCTCCATCTTTATTCAAAAACGGACTTTGGCTAGCGCAGGTTCCAGCGAATTTCCCGTCTTTTTTTGCCCAAATTTTTATCGCGATACCTGCAAACGCAAGTCCTAAAAGTCCAATGGTTACTAATACAAGTTTCATCTTTTTCTATTTTGAACTGCAAATTTACAAAAGAAATTTGACTTAAATAATATTTACTTCCGCTTCTATTGCAATTCCAAATTTTTCTAAAATGGTTTGTTGGATATTTCTCGAAAGGGCTACGATTTCGGCTCCAGTCGCGGTTCCATAATTCACTAAAACCAAGGCTTGATTTTTATGTACACCGGCATCGCCAAAACGTTTTCCTTTAAAACCTGCTTGTTCAATTAACCACCCCGCTGGAACTTTTACTTCGGATTCTGAAACTACATAATGTGGCATTTCTGGGTGAAGTGCTTTTGCTTTTTCGTAGGCTTCTTTTTGAATAATAGGATTTTTAAAGAAACTTCCACTGTTACCTAATTCTTTTGGATCTGGTAATTTACTTTGACGAATTGCAATTACAGCGTTGCTGACGTCTTTTAATGTTGGGTTTTGTATGTTTTGATGTTGTAATTCAGTTTCAATTGCTCCATAAGTAGTGGAAACTTTGTGATTTTTCTTAGTCAATTTGAAACAAACCGAAGTGATAATGTATTGATTTTTCAATTCGTTTTTGAAAACACTTTCACGGTATTCAAATTTACATTGTGCATTTGTAAACGTTTCAATTTCTAATGTTTTTAAATTCAAAGCATCGCATGAAAACATGGTGTCTTTAATTTCAACACCATAAGCCCCTATATTTTGAATAGGAGTTGTACCAACGTTTCCTGGAATCAAAGATAAATTTTCAATTCCACCGAAATTTTGATTGATGCACCAAAGTACAAATTCGTGCCAATTTTCCCCAGCTTGAGCTTTTACAATGGTAAAATCATCGTTTTCTTCAACAATTTCTCTTCCTTTTAAATTCACGTGAACGACTAATTTTTCGATGTCTTGTGTTAAAAGCATATTGCTTCCGCCGCCTAAAATAAAAATATCATCGTTTTTTGTCAACACTTCTTTCAATTCTGCAATCGAAGTTACTGAGACAAATTGTTTGGCTTTTGCTTCAATTCCAAAAGTATTGTATTTTTTTAGAGAGAAATTGGTTTGAATATTCATAGTAGAATAATTTTTTTCAAATGTAGTATTATGAATTTTAAATTGGAAATATTTTATAGGATTGATGTGTTTCTTTGATAATCAATTCCGTTCGTTCTGCATGTGTGTCGGAAATAAAAATTTGTCCAAAAACGGCATCATTCACCATGGTTACGATTTTTTGTACACGCGTTTCGTCTAATTTGTCGAAAATATCATCAAAAAGAAGGATTGGTAATTCGCCACTTTGTTTTTTCATGAATTCGAATTGTGCCAATTTCAAAGCAATCAAAAATGACTTCTGTTGTCCTTGCGAACCAAATTTCTTAATCGGGAAACCGTCAATTTCAAAAATCAAATCATCTTTATGAATTCCAGCGCTGGTATATTGAATAATTCGGTCTTTTTGAAGCGATTCTTCTAAAAGTGAAAGTAGTTCTTTTTCAAATAATTGACTTTCGTATTTTAGAGCGACTTTTTCGTTTCCGCCTGAAATATTGGTGTGATGTTTTTCGAAAATTGGAATAAAATCAGCTAGAAATTGTTTTCTTTTTTCGAAAATCAATTGTCCGGAATTGCTTAATTGTTCGTTATAAATTGATAAATTATCCGCATCAAATGTATGATTTAAAGCGAAATATTTCAATAAAGCATTTCGTTGCGCTAACGTTTTTTGGTATTGTATCAGCAATTGCAAATACGTATTGTCTAAAGTTGCAATTACGCTATCGATAAATTTTCTGCGTGTTTCACTTCCGTCAATAATTAAATCGGCATCGGAAGGCGAAATGATGACTAAAGGAATCAAACCTAAATGTTCAGAAAGTTTGTCGTATACTTTACCGTTGCGTTTGATGGTTTTTTTTTGTCCTTTTTTTAAACTGCAAACAATTTTTTCTTCTTTGCTGTTTTTTTCAAGTAATGCATCAATCACAAAAAACTCTTCGCCATGTTTGATGTTTTGAACTGCCAACGGATTAAAATAGCTTTTTCCGTAGGCTAAATGATATATAGCATCTAAAATATTGGTTTTTCCCACACCATTTTTTCCTACAAAACAATTAATCTTAGCGTCAAAATCAAATTCGATTTGGGCTAAATTTTTGTAATTAAGAAGCGATAATTGTTTTAAAAACACAATAAATATACTTTGATTTTGGACTAAAAATAGGACTTTATGCAAAAGTAAATCGAATTTGTTAAAAATATATACTAAAATGGTTTTTAATTTTAATAAAAATTATATTTTTGCACCTCATTAAATTTAATATAAATGGCAACATATAACAAAAGAGGATACAAAGCTCCAAAACCAGAAGAAGCTAAAGTTGAAAACGAATTAGAAGAAGTAATTGATACTACAGATAGTACAACCGCTGAGGTTTTCAATACATTAGACGAAACAGCATCTAAAACGGAAGATTGGGTAGCTAAGAATCAAAAAGTAATTTTAGGAGTGGTTGGAGCAATTGCAATCGCAACTTTAGGTTATTTGTTATACAATCGTTTTGTTGTAGAGCCAAAAGAAGAAAAAGCTACAAACGAAATTTTTCAAGCACAACAATACTTTCAACAAGCTGTTGACGCTACAGAGAAAAATGATTCATTATACAATTTAGCACTTAAAGGTGGTGAAGGCAAATTAGGATTTATCGGAATTGCAGAGCAATATGCTGGTACTGATGCTGGAAACTTAGCAAATTACCACGCTGGTATGGCTTACTTAAACTTAGGTGATTTTAAAAATGCAATTACGTATTTAGAGAAATTCAAATCGGAAGATGCTATTTTAAAACCTTTGGCTTTAGGAGCAATTGGAGATGCTTTAGCAGAAACGAATAAAGTAGATGATGCTATCGCTCATTACAAAAAAGCAGCTGAAGCTTCTGAAAATGATTTCACTACGCCAAGATTTTTATTCAAAGCGGCTCAATTATCTTTAACTGCTGGTAAAAAAGCAGAAGCAAATAAATTATTTGTTGAGATTAAAGAGAAATATGAAACTTCTAAAGAAGGAATGAATATTGACGCTTTCATTGCAATGACTGAATAAGAATGGCAACAGAAAATAAAAATTTATCCAATTACGATAAAAACACAATCCCAAACGCGAAAGATTTTCGGTTTGGGATTGTTGTTTCAGAATGGAACGAACAAGTAACCGAAGGTTTGTATAATGGAGCTTTTACGGCTTTAACAGATTGTGGCGCTTTACCAGAAAATATCATCCGTTGGAATGTGCCAGGAAGTTTCGAATTGATTTTCGGAGCTCGCCAAATGCACGAAAAATTAGAGTTAGATGCTGTAATTGTGATTGGCTGTGTAATTAAAGGTGAAACTATGCATTTCGAGTTTGTATGCGAAGGTGTTACACAAGGAATGAAAGATTTAAATCTTTTATATGATGTACCAACCATTTTTTGCGTATTAACCGATAACAACATGCAACAATCGTTAGATAGAAGTGGTGGAAAACACGGAAATAAAGGTGTAGAAGCTGCAATTGCTGCAATTAAAATGGTAGATTTGAATAGAAAATAAAAGGATTTCCTTTAAAATCAATATACTAATCCCGATTTTCATCGGGATTTTTTGTTAACAAAAATTTGGAGGTTAAAAGCGTAAAAATCCCTAAATTTGAAAAAAATAATGCGACATGATTAAGTTTGGAAAAGGTAGAATGCCAAAAAATAAGCAATTCAATTATACACCACGTCATTATCAGGGAAAAACTGTTGATAATCCATTTGATTTTGATTCACCTATTCGTCGTGATAGAGAAGGAGTGAGTTATAATGATTTTAGAGGTCAATGGCAAGATGCACGTGATAGTAGTCGTAACAGAAAAAATAGATCTTTCAATATGAGAGTAATCATTATTGCTCTGGTATTGGTTTTGATCTTTTTCTTTATCATCGATTTTGATTTTTCCATTTTTAGAAGAAAATAATGGCAGCGAGTATTATCCAACTTTTGCCCGATCATGTTGCCAATCAAATTGCTGCAGGAGAAGTGGTGCAACGACCAGCTTCTGTGGTTAAAGAATTGCTGGAAAATGCAGTCGATGCCAAAGCTTCTGATATCAAATTAATCGTTAAAGAAGCAGGAAAAACATTAGTTCAAGTTATCGATAACGGTTTAGGCATGAATACGACCGATGCACGTTTGTGTTTTGAGCGTCATGCTACGTCTAAAATTCGCCAAGCAGAAGATTTATTCGATTTGCATACCAAAGGTTTTCGTGGAGAAGCATTGGCTTCTATTGCCGCTATTGCGCATGTGGAAATGAAAACCAAACAAGATCAAGAAGAATTAGGAACGCATATCGTAATCGAAGGTAGTAAATTAGTAACTCAAGAAGTTGCTGTTTTACCAAAAGGAACTTCATTTGCTGTAAAAAACCTCTTTTTTAATATTCCAGCGCGAAGAAATTTCTTGAAATCAGAAACGGTAGAATTTCGCCATGTCATGGATGAATTTCAGCGTGTTGCGATGGCACATCCGTCGATTTCATTTACGTTGATTCATAATGGGAGTGAGTTGTACAATTTACCAAGTTCAAATTATCGTCAGCGCATCGTTAATATTTTTGGTGGAAAAACCAATGAAAAATTAGTGCCTGTTTCAGAAGAAACCGAGTTAATCAATATCACAGGATTTGTAGGAAAGCCCGAATTCGCTAAGAAGAGTAGAGGCGAACAGTTTTTCTTTGTAAATGACAGATATATCAAAAGTGCTTATTTGCATCATGCGATTATGAATGCGTATGAAGGTTTGCTAAAAGAAGGCAATCAACCAAGTTATTTCTTGTATTTGCAAGTACCACCTCACACAATTGATATCAATATCCATCCAACTAAAACGGAAATCAAGTTCGACGACGAACATTCGTTATATGCTATTTTGCGTTCGGCTGTAAAACATAGTTTAGGACAATTTAACGTAGCGCCCATTTTAGATTTTGAACGCGATTCTAATTTAGACACGCCGTATCAATACAAAGATAAAGAAGCCGATTTTCCTACAATTCAAGTAGATTCTAGTTTTAATCCATTTGCGAATGATAAACCTGCAGCTAAATCGCTTTCTTCTTTTGGAAGTTACAAGCGAGAAACGTCGACAGCAAGTTGGGAAAGTTTATATGTAGGATTAAAGCAGGACACACAAGAATTAGAGCAATTTTCATTTGAAAGCGAAGAAGTAACTGGAAAATTATTTGATGATGAGGTGGAAGAAACAAAAACTTCTTCGACGTATCAAATTCATAAAAAATATATTGTAAGTGCTATCAAATCCGGCATGTTAGTAATTGATCAGAGTAGAGCGCACCAACGTGTGTTATACGAACAATTTCTGACAAGCATTACGGTTCAAAAAGCGTCGAGTCAACAATTGTTATTCCCTTTGGAGTTGTATTTTTCTTCGGAAGAAATGGTTTTGCTAAACGAATTACAATCGTCGTTAGAAAATACAGGATTTGTTTTTGATGCTTTCAATAGCGATTCAGTTCAGATTTCGGGATTGCCAATTGGTATGCCAGAGAGCGAAGTTTCGATTGTTCTAGAAGAATTAATTAGTAATTTACAAAACGAAATTCCTGAAAGTAGCTTTTCACAAAGTGACAGCATTGCCAAATCGATGGCAAAAAGTATGGCGGTAAAAACAGGGACATATTTAACGGTGAAGGAACAAGAGAATTTAGTAAATTCGTTATTTGCGTGTAAAGATCCGAATGTTTCACCTTTTCAAAAACCCACATTTATTACCTTAACGGTAGAAGATTTAGATAAAAGATTTGCCTTATGATGAATAATATGACCGACACTGTAAAACAGTTATTAATTATTAACGTTTTATTTTTTATTGGAAGTTATCTTGTGCCACAAGCCAATGAATTATTATCGCTTCATTATTTTGAAAGTGATGGTTTTAAATTCTGGCAGCCTATAACGCATATTTTTATGCACGGAGGACCAATGCATATTTTCTTTAATATGTTTGCTTTAGTTTCGTTTGGAAGTGCTTTAGAACAAATGTGGGGTGCAAAGAAATTTTTGTTTTTTTATTTTTCTTGTGGAATTGGAGCGGCTTTAGCTCATTCTGGAGTAAATTATTATCATTTTCATGATGGATTAAATGTTTTACTATCTCATAATGTTGATAAAGGACAAATTATTGAACTTTTAAATCAAGGAAAATACGACACAACTTGGTTAGAATTTATTTCTCAAAGTGAGTTAGAAAAAATGTATTCGTCTTATCTAACACCAGCTGTTGGAGCCTCTGGAGCTATTTACGGATTATTAGTTGCTTTTGCATTTATGTTTCCAAATGCAGAGTTAATGATGATGTTTATTCCAGTTCCTGTAAAAGCTAAATATTTTGTACCTGTAATCGTATTGTTAGATTTATTTTCTGGTGTTACAGGAATTAGCCTTTTTGGAGGAGGAAATATTGCCCATTTTGCTCATGTTGGTGGTGCTTTGATTGGTTTTGTTATGATGTGGTATTGGAAGAAAAATCAGTTCAATCAAAACCGTTGGGATAGATAGTTTTTAGAAAAAGAACAAAGAACATAGAGAAAAGATGAATATTTTAGACGATTTAAAACTACAATATAAAACAGGAGGCATGGTGCAAAAGTTAATCTTTTGGAACATAGGTTTCTTCTTGTTTTCGTTGGTGTTTTTTTATAGTTTTTCTGTTGGGAAATTTCAAATTCCAACATGGATTGCTTTGTCATCTGATTTAGGAACGTTCATTAGAACACCTTGGACATTAATTACCTTTAATTTCTTTCATGCCGGATTTTTGCATTTGATTTTTAATTTGATGGTGCTTCATTTTTCTGGACGTTTATTCAATACTTATTTTACCGACAAGCAATTATTTGGTGTTTATGTTTTAGGCGGAATTTTCTCAGGAATTACCTTTGTACTTTCGTATGTTTTCATTGGAAAAGCAGGTTTGTTGGTTGGAGCAAGTGGAGCTATTATGGCTATTTTAATTGCTACAGCAACGTATGCACCTTTTATGTTGTTGCGCATTCCGTTAATAGGAATTGTGAAGCTTTGGCATGTCGCTTTTGTGATTTTGTTAGTAGACTTAATTCAAATGCCGTTAGATAATACAGGCGGGCATTTAGCACATTTAGGCGGAGCTTTGTTCGGATTTATCTACATAAAATTATTGCAATCGGGTACAGATGTTACGAAGCCTTTTTCAGATGTATTAGATGGTTTCGCGAATCTTTTCAAACCTAAAAAGAAAACACCATTTAAAAAAGTACATCGCAATACAACAAAAAAAGGTGTAAATTCGTTTCAAGAGAATAAAGATGTAACACAAAAGCAGATTGATGATATTTTAGATAAAATCAGTAAATCGGGTTATGATAGTTTAACAAAAGAAGAAAAGGAATTCCTATTTAAAGCAGGAAAGTAATACATGCAAAAACAAAGTTGGTTAAGCAAATTAATGTTTTTTCTTAATATAGTTCTGGCTGTAGTAACTTTTGTTGCTTATACTTTGCCTTTTTTAGCGCCAAAAGTTTTTCCGTTTTTAAGTGTTTTAACATTAGGATTGCCAATTTTTTTATTCCTTAATTTTTTCTTTTTTGTGTATTGGTTACTTCAGTTAAAGCGTTATATGTTGCTTTCTGGATTTGTTTTGTTGCTAGGAATTACGTTTGTAAATCGATTTTATAAATTTTCTGAAACCAATATACTAGCTGAAAATTCCGATTTTAAATTGATGAGCTACAACGTAAGATTGTTCAATTTATATGAATGGTTGCCCAATACAGATGTGCCAGAACAAATTTCAAAATTCATAGTGGAAGAACAACCTGATATTTTGTGTTTGCAAGAGTTTTCTCCTAACGAGTTGGTTTCGAAATCGTTCAACTTTAAATATAATTTCACTAAGTTGTATGGTGGAAAAAATAAATACGGACAAGCCATTTATTCTAATTTTAAAATAATTGACGAAGGCGAAATTGAGTTTCCAAATTCGAGTAACAATGTCATTTTTGCAGATATTGTCAAAGGTAAAGATACTATTCGTGTGTATAGTATGCATTTGCAATCCATAAAAATCAGTACGGATATTCACGAAAAAATTGATGAGGAAAAATCAAAGTTTATTTTCAAACGTTTAAGCGAAGCTTTTACTGTGCAACAACAACAAGCTGAATTGATTAAAATGCATTTTGAAGATTGTAAATTTTCAAAAATTATTTGTGGCGATTTGAATAACAGTGCTTTTTCTTATGTGTATCGAACCATTAAAGGTGATATGAAAGATGCTTTTGAACAAGCTGGAACAGGTTTTGGTAAATCGTATAATTACAAATATTATCCTGCTCGAATTGATTATGTTTTTGTAGAAGAAAACATTGAAGTGAAAGAATTCAAATCGATTGAAACTTTTCAACAAAGTGATCATTTTCCGCAAATTACACGTTTGAAAATCGAGGAAAAAGAGTAGCGCTAAAGTTGTTGTTTCTTCAAATAATCAACAGCATATCTACCATCGTTAAATAACAAGTCCAGAATACTTAAATTATTGATAAAACCATGTTTTTCATTGAAAACTTGCGTGTATTCTTCTAATTGAGTGGTGTCTTTTTTTCCGTTGACTAAATGTCTGAAATCAGTATAATCAGGAACTTCATGAAAGAATTCAATTGTTTTTTTGGGTTGGATATTAATTCCTAATGAATCGTTTACCAATTGAAAAACTTCTAAATTCAAATCCATTAGAAATTCATGTTTCTTTTCAAATAAAGGACGAAAATCATCTTCAAAATATTCAAAGAAAGGTGAAGTTCTGTAAGCCGCTTCAAGTGATTTAAAGTGGTTTTTCTGCCATCCAAAATCGTTTTCAATGCGAACATCTTTATATTTCTGATGTTTTTCAACAGCATGTTTTACAGGAATATTCAACAATTGAATTCCGTTTGGACTATAAATATACATCCTATTTCTATTGGTTTGTTTTTGAAAATTATCTTCCATTTCAAACGTAACCGAATCCGCTTGAAGCATTGCCACATAATGGCTAATTGATGGGAAATAAGTTGGATGTATTAGGATGTTCATTTTGGTAATTTGAAATTATGCTTCTTCTTTCTTTTTCTTCTTTTTTCTGAAATAATCAAAAGCAAAGTAAGCTGCTAAAGCAATTAAGAAATATTGGAAATACGATTTTGGTTGTCCATCACCGCTGACAGTTGTAAATAATCTGTCCCAACGAATGCTCCAGTTTTTAAGACCATCGTTGATACCATCAATACTCATCCAAATAAAAATAGGTTTTCCAACGATGTGATCAGCCGGAACAAATCCCCAATAACGTGAATCTAATGAGTTATGACGGTTGTCTCCCATCATCCAATAGTAATCTTGTTTGAAAGTATATGAAGTTGCAATTTGTCCGTTGATACGAATTTCATCACCATTTATTTTTAAATCGTTTCCTTCGTATTCACCTATTACTTTTTTGTAAAAAGGAATTGTCTCTTTGTTCAATTCGACTGTTTTTCCAGCTTCAGGAATATAGATTGGGCCTAAATTGTCTACGTTCCAATCTTTTGTTCCAGGAAAAATAGTTTTATCAGTTTCTTTATGAATGATGCGTTCTACTTTAGTAAGTCCTGGAATGTTTTTCAATCTATCTACAGACGATTGAGGTAAAGCACTGAAAATTAAAGTGTCGTTTGCTATCTGTCCAAAAGCATCTGTTATATTTAGTTCTTTTTTGATATAGTCTAAATCAACAGGAGTTTTGCCATCCCAAGCAACTTTATATGAATACTGTGGTTTTGCTCTTTCTGGAAGGATTGATTCTTTTCCGTTGATAAAAACAATACCTTCTTTAATTTCAATTTTATCACCAGGAATAGCCGTACAACGTTTTACATAGTTGGTTTTTTTATCAATTGGTTTATCGTATCTTTTATCAGCTGCTTTGTACATATGAAATAAAGTGTCAGCTGGCCAGTTGAAAACTACAATATCATTACGCTCAATTTTTTGCAATGCAGGAAATCTAAAATAAGGCAATGAAGGTTTAGCACTATATGATTTTACTTTTACAATTGGTAAAGTATCATGAACCATCGGTGCAGCAATAGGAGTCATAGGAGTTCTGGCTCCATAATGGAATTTACTCACAAATAAAAAGTCGCCTACCAATAACGATTTTTCTAACGATGAGGTTGGAATTGTATAGGGTTGAATGAAATACGTATGCACTAAAGTCGCTACAACAATTGCAAATGACAACGAACCAAGTGTATCCATTGTTTTGTTTGGTGCAGTTAAATCGCGATTGGCACGATAGGTTACTTCTTGTGTGTAATTTACATAAGCGATGTAAAATCCTAATGTAACAACACCTAAAACCATATCAATAGTTGATTTTTTACCAAAAGTTCTCAGCGTTTCAATCCAAATAATTGGAAATAAAAACAAATTGATAACAGGAATAAAAAGCAATAAAATCCACCATTTTGGTCTATTGATGATTTGCATTAATACAATTCCGTTATACACTGGAATAAATGCTTCCCATGCTTTTCTACCTGCTTTTACATATAATTTCCAAGTTCCAATTCCGTGAATTACTTGAACTAATAAGATAAAGATTAACCAACCTGATATTTCCATTTTTAATATCGTTTACTTGTTAAATTGTATAATTGTTTATTTTGAGTTTAAACCTAAAACATCTTTCATAGTGAAAACCCCTTTTTTTCCAACCAACCATTCCGAAGCAACAACAGCTCCTAAAGCAAAACCTTCTCTGCTGTGTGCTGTGTGTTTGATTTCGATTTGGTCTACTTCGCTATCATAGAAAACGCTATGCGTTCCAGGTACGTTTTCGATGCGTTTTGCTTCAATGTGTATTTCGTTGCTAATTGGTGTTTCTAATGTCCAATTAGAATAATCAGTGTGCTTGATAACTCCTTCTGCAAGAGTAATTGCTGTTCCGCTTGGTGCATCTAATTTTTGTGTGTGATGAATTTCTTCCATTGAAACGTTGTATTGTTTCAAATTGGCCATCATTTTGGCTAAATATTCATTCAATTCAAAAAACACATTTACGCCTAAACTAAAATTAGAAGCATAAATAAAACTTCCGTTTTTAGCTTCACATAAGCTTACCATTTTTGGATAGTCTGTAGTCCAACCTGTAGTTCCTGAGATTACTGGAATTCCGTTGTTTAAACATTCTGAAATGTTTTCAACAGCACTGTCTGGAACGCTAAAGTCGATAGCAACATCGGCATTTAATAAACCTTCAAAAGTGTTATTTTGGTCTTTTTTTAATACGATTTCATGACCTCTTTCTAAAGCTATTCTTTCAATAACTTTTCCCATTTTTCCGTATCCTAAAAGTGCAATTTTCATAGTAGTTAGTTGTTGGATTGATTGAAATGTTACCCAATTTTTTGTTAAAAACTATAGGTTAGTGTCATTCCGTAATTGAATCTGTAATCCATTTGATTTTGATTCATATCGGGTTTAATCGATAGATTGTCATTAACATTGAATTGCATTAAATGCGCATCTATATTAGCATCTACTATATTTAAGATATAAATTCCAGCTGTGATTAATGCAGACAAATCTCTGTTTCTTTGGTGAAATTTTTGAGCACGAATTAATCTATCGTTGTCTAAACTTCCATAAATAGGATGATTAGGGTCAGAAGTTCCATCTAATCTTCTTTTGTATTCGTCTCTGTATTCGTGATATTTGTTTTGATTAAAGGTGTAGTAATAAATTCCAGCACCCAAACCTGCATAAACTATCGGAATTTTCCAATATTTTTTATTATACGCTTGACCTAAACCAGGAACAAGTGCCGAATAAAAAGCAGCTCTAGCTGGGCGATTCGGATCAATAACTGCTTTTACAGTATCTTTTGGAACCAAAGAAATCTCTTCTTGCGCTCTTCCTTCAAAACTCAGAAAAAGACAAGTTAAAATAAATATGTATTGAAGTTTGCTCACTAAGAATTAATTAGTTTCAAGATGCGATTAAAGTCTTCTTCTGAATGGAAAGGAATTGTGATTTTCCCTTTTCCATTACCCGCAACTTTAACGTCAACTTTTGTTCCGAAATAGTTAGCAAATGCTTTTTTCTCATCTTCTTTGATGTCAAATGAGTTGCCTT